>Ga0116227_10001353_pt1 | contig 54262 bp, 49 predicted proteins | sample S1TSphgellanicum_FD_89693 | JGI IMG/M metagenome (GOLD analysis project Ga0116227, IMG submission 89693) | Host-associated microbial communities from peat moss isolated from Minnesota, USA - S1T2_Fb - Sphagnum magellanicum MG | ecosystem: Host-associated > Plants > Peat moss > Unclassified... | reverse complement strand
TTTCCACCTCTTCCAAATTAAAAAAAATTTTAAAAAACCCTAAAAACCCCCCCCCCCCCCCCCCACAACCCAAAAAAAAAAAAAAAAAAAAAAAAAATGTTTTAAAAAAACAAAAAAAAAAAAAAAAAAAAAAACTCCCTAATTCCTAGCCTTAAAGCCTACATGTGTGTGTAGAATGTAAAACCCTAAACACTAAACCCCATATAAAATTTGTTTGAAAAAATTAAAACCTAATTCCTAGACTAGAGCCTATTACCCTATTTGAATTTCTAAAACGTGAAACCTTAAAACCCTAACCCCATCAAATGCAAAACCTTTAAACGGTAAACCCCATTAATGAAAAACCCTAATTCCTAGCCTAGAGGCCCACTACTGGAATCCCTAAAACTTATAACCTTAAACCCTAGCCCTCCTCACTCCCAAATAGAACCCTAAACTTAGAGCCTAGTATACTCTAGTCCCCTAATTTTACAAAACCCTAAACCCCAAACAGAACCCCTAATTCCTGGGCTAGAGTCTACTAGGCTACTACCTTTGTGAGTGGCTAAAATGATGAAGATCATGAAGATGATGATGATGGCTAAAATGTAAATTGTAAAAACAAAATCCACAAACAACCACAAAATCCCACTTCGTGGCTGTGTATTTCTTCAATCCAGTTTTGAATACCAGTTTGTGGGGGAAGGGTAGGGGTTGTGTGTTTTATTTCAACTGGATTCTGGCAGCAGTAGCAGCGATGGATTACGCTCCATCGCTTTGGCAGCCAAGAGTTCCGAGTTGGAAACCACAAGAGTCTCTAGATGATAATTTGAGCAAGATCTCTACGGCAGCAATCCAGTTCCAGTTACAAAAGGTGCGAAGCAATTCTTCTTTTTGTCGTAGAATTCTTCCATAATGTCCCTCGGAAGATTTTAGTGAAAGATGTACTCTGCCTGGCGAGATGGGTTTTTGTTAGGACACAGAGAGTCGTCGCAATGGAGAAGCATGCATTGAGGACTTCAAAAGTGATTCTCTCAATTCTAGGGTTTGGATTGTCTGGTGATGTATGTACACAATGTGTGCATTTGGGTCCGAGATTCCGATGGAAATCTCAGATGGGTAGTTGAGGAGATTCTTACACTTGGCTTGAACTGCAAAAATCCCTCAACGCCTAGCTAAAGTTCGTGGATGCTGATTGCAGCCACTGGGTAGTGGTTCTCTGAATTTATAGGGTTCGGATTGTCTGGTGATGTATGCATACAATGTGTGCATTTGGCTCCGTGATTCCTAAGGAAATCTGAGATGGGTAGTTGACGAGATTCTTACTTTTCGCTGGAACTGCAAAAGTCTCTCCCCACCTCATTAAATTCGTGGATGTTGATTGCAGCCACTGGGTAGTGGTTCTCTGAATTTCTAGGGTTCGGATTGTCTGGTGATGTATGTACACAATTTTTGCATTTGGGTCCGTGAATCGTAAGGAAATCCGAGATGGGTAGTTGCAGAGATTCTCACTTTTCACTGGAACTGCAAAAATCTCTCCCCACCTAATTAAATCTGTGGATGTTGATTGCAGCCACTGGGTAGGTCAAGAGCAGGCCAGAGAGGCTGCATTCACTTCCACCACCACTCTTTTCAACAAACTCACTTGCTCAGAGGCCCAGGAAGAGATGGAGTATTACTGTCGAGGATAAATAAACAGAAAGAGAACAACGAGGCTTCAAGGGGAGCTCCACAGTTGCTAAACAGGGCATGGAAGCAGATGTTGACAGTCTTCCGCTGTGGTGGCGGTGGTGAGCTATGGCGTTTTTCTCCACTGTTTGAAAGCTCTAGATCTGAACTTAGCCTATTGTCAAGAGATCAGGGTGGAACCAAGCTGCAACCACAATGGCAGAGCACACTCAAGAGACGAGGACTTCTTATCCTTGTTGGCTCTCTGCTTGTCATTGGTGGTTCTGCCAGCTTCATGACCCAACCTACATGTAAGAGCTCTTTTTTTCTCCAAATGTACCTGGCGCTCTGCATTTCTCAATTTTGTTGCTAAGTTTGGTACCCTTTTGTAAGCATTTTGTAACATTATCACTCTTGAATTTGAGGAAAGATCTGAGTTTGATGGGGATGGTGATTTAGTAACACCTCATGCCCCAAAACTGGAACACTAGATTTCTAGTTTGCATGGTTGCTAGACAGTGAGTATTGAATCCTCACAAGTAAGTATGGACATAAGCTGGATGAAGATACAGTGGCAGAAGCTGTCCTGGAAGGTAGCAAAGCAGGATACAAAACTGTTTCTAGAGTATGACACTGTTGAGTAGCAAGAGACAGAAGTAGGGCCTATGTGTCACTGTGAGAGACCAAAGTTGTAAAGAAAACACTGGGACGTGTTCTTTTGATGGGCATTACCAGATTCCGTAAGGGAAAGCAGAGTCTCAATGCATAGATTGTAGGAATGATAAGGACCTTGGTCATAATTCAATGCAGTGTGTGGGAGACTCCCATCATATGCCTGCCTCACAAGCATTTACATTTTGGTTTGCACGCACATCCATGACTCTTGAGTCTGTGTTCAAATCCCTAGACTTGCTGGGATGCTCCTTTTAGGCAGATCACATAGCAGCTTTTTTTTGCCTTTTGGTTGAAGGTTTTTCTAAAGTGAAGTCTGCAAACAATTGGTCTGTTTCTTGCACACACATTGGAATCTCACATTCTTTATCCTGGCACATGATTATCAGGGGCACTCACTGAGGAGAATCTAATCTTTCTTGAAGCCTGGCGGACTGTGGATCGTGCGTATGTAGACAAGACATTCAATGGTCAAAGCTGGTTCCGTTACCGGGAAGAGGCTCTACATAAAGAGCCCATGAACACTCGGGAGCAGACTTGTATGTCCCTGGCCTCCTCATGATGTACAAGTTGTTTGTTTTCACAGCTACTCTTCCAGTGGGAGCCAGCATTGCTATTCATAACAAGGTGCATATGGAGGAGAGGATAGAGGTTCTGTACCCGGTTTTTGTAGTGGCAGAAGCTGACATGGTGGTAATCATGGTTAGCTATGTGTGCATTGTTGTTTTACAGATGCAGCCATTCGAAAGATGCTTGCTACACTTGAGGATCCTTTCACTCGGTTTCTGGAGCCTGAGAAGTTTACAAGCTTGCGGGTGTGTGACTTTGAACTACATTGCAAGCCTCAACCCCTCTGCTCAACACAACTTGAAGACCCTCCCTCTTACCTACCTGCAGGAATGACCTCTACATCTTTGTGTGTTTGGTGTGGCCAAGGCAGTCAGGCACAAGTGGCGCAGTGACAGGTGTTGGGTTGGAGGTTGGGTTTGACACCAGTAATGGTGGCACTGCTAGTGATGACCTGGTGGTGGTTGCACCTGTCATGGGGGGCCCTGCAGCACGTGCGGGAGTGGCCCCTGGAGATGTGATATTGGCTATTGATGGAGTCCCCACAACTGGCATGGGGCTCTATGATGCAGCGCGCCGACTCCAGTGAGTCTCCCTGTCTTTTTGAGCTAGCCAGCATCATGGGTGAATCTTCTTGTTACTGGAGGACTTTAGGGTTGGGTTGATATTTTTCCCTTTTATGGATTTGTTGTCAGATCTGAGGTCTGTATAAACTAATGATTGGGTTATCTCTTATTTCTATTCAAATTGACTTGAATTGTAAGTATGCAGAAGTTCCATGTAGCTGTGAAGATACTTGTTTCTATGCATCTTCAAAAAGAGGCACTGTGTTTGGTCAAATCAAATAACTCCCTCCAGACATTTTGACTTGCCATTCACATAAGGGTGTTCCAGAGGATGCAAACCTTTTCCTGTACCGTTTTCTGGTTGCTTCCATCAAATCCAAAACTGTCACATATGCTGTTTAGAGACCCAAAAAGTTGGTTCCAGAGATGAGTTTTCTCTGTATGCTGGCCAAGTTTTAGTGCAAATGTGGGTTCATGGAAGGAAATAACAGTGTTCCAATGTGATACTCTAACCCTGCACTTAGATTAGATGTAATAAAGCGGGGTCAGCCTCTTGCTGAATACACTGAAGAAAACGACCACAACAGTACCATCTACTCTTGTTGAGGTGATGTTGAGTGAAAATAGTGTAATGTTACATGTGGGATTGAAATTGGAGCTGCCAATTCACATTCTAAATGAACTTGTATATAGCTTCAAAATGTTAGTAATGGTGCTTTTCTTCTCTGGATAAGCAGGGGACCTGCTCATTCTCAGGTTGAACTTACTCTTATCAGCAAGCAAATCACAAATCCCAAGACAATTACTGTCCTGTAAGTATTGACTCTTTTTTCCAAGTGTAGATGGACAACTTTCCCTTATGTTTTTTGTTTCATCTTGACCTATAATCTTGCAGTTGAATATTTTGAAGGGAATGAATGTTCTGTCATCTGAATAGCAGGTCTCTAATAGATTAGCTCTCGTTGAACAGAAGGGAGAAGGTGACTTTGAATCCAGTTACATGGCGGTTGTGTGAGGTTTCAAGGATTGGAGAGGCTCCACAGAAGCTGGGCTACATTCGACTCTCCACTTTCAATCAAAACTCCTCACGTGTGCACTGTTATCCTCACAGCTTTGTTTGAAATTTTTTTGCGAGTTTTTTGATGGCGTCGTCATCATTCCCATGCTTGTTCTGGTCATGAAGGAGATAAGGAATGAGTCTCAGTGGAGAAGATATATAGATATTTATGCACACACACATTGTGTATATATATGTTGTCCTGTTCTGGTGTCACAGGGGCAGTGAAGGAGGCCATTGAAACTTTGCAGGGGAGTGGTGCAACAGCATTTGTACTTGATATTCGAAACAACAGGTCAGTATCAGTGAATGCACTCAAGCACAAAAGCAGATCAGAAATGTGCTTGGACACATTGATTTTATATTGTTTGAGCTTGTTGGAATTTGCTCTGTACCTATGTTGCCTTGAGGTGAGAAGACAACTCATGAAATGCAATTTTGGGTGCCATAGTTTATTTATTGTTGTAAGAAGAGTTGAGAGTTGAGAATGTTTTACATCTAATTCTGGGAATCCCTGCTGTTTGTAGTGGTGGGCTGTTTCCAGCTGGAATTGAGATTGCAAAAATGTGGTATGCTAAAAGAACCTCTTTTACTGTCAACATTTTATGATATGTTTTTTCCTCCTCTGAATATGCTTATTTGCTTCAGACCTATGTTTGATGTAGCAGACAATTGCACATTGTCTTCTGGGTCGGAAGGAGTTGACATGATATGTAGTAGCAGAAGATATCTGCATCTTGTTTCCTTTTGCCTGTTTTCTTCTGTCCTTGAGTTTCTTGAATCTTTGCTTTTAGAGTGTTCTGACTGTGTAGTCCAGGATGGTGCTGATAATATTTGTAGTGTTGATTGTTGACAGGCTTGACAAGGGAGTTATTGTGTATATAGCTGACAGCATGGGCATCCGTGACATTTATGAAACAGATGGAGAAAGTGCTCTATCTGTCAAGGAGCCTCTTGCTGTGCTGGTGTGATAAACCTCATCACTGCATCTTGCTGTTTCATCCTTCTCTTTGCCATACATTCCAACCACAAAATGTACTTAACTCTCCTCTTTTCAATGGCAGGTTAATAAGGGCACAGCAAGTGCAAGTGAAATTCTAGCAGGGGCACTGAAGGATAATCACCGAGCTATCATTCTGGGAGAACCCACATTTGGCAAAGGGTCAGTTAGCAATTTTGTCTCCATGTCATTTGTATGCTTTTGGCTGTTTCTCAAGCTACAAGTCTCTTGTGTGTTCATGTGTGTGTGGATTTGACAGGAGGATACAGTCTGTCTTTGAGTTGTCTGATGGTTCAGGCATGGCTGTGACTGTTGCACGCTATGAGACACCAGCCCATGTCAATATCGATAAGGTATGCTGTTACTCAACTGATAAGGTGTTCTTTGTTTCCTTTTTTCACAACTGATATGTGTTATAAGTTGATGTTTTTGCTGTTAAACTTCATGAAAGGAACACTGCTCGATCTAACAGTAATATGAGTGAATGCAGGTGGGTATTACTCCAGATGAAGGATTGCCATCTGCTTTCCCAATGGATGAAGACAGTTTCTGCCACAGCCTTCAAGATCCATCATCAGCACTTCTTGCCTCGTTTGACATGTTACTGAAGAGATGACCCATTGTCAAGGATTACTGACCATACATGCTCATGAACTTTTTTTGTCCCTTGCTGTGATCCTCCCAAATTGTTGTTGCTAGCATGTGTTGCCCTCTTCTCTGACATGGCATGTCCTCAGCGTTGCTTGTGAACAGCAGAGAGTCACCTTGATTTGCTCTGGTACTATATTTCTTTGGTACATCCTATTGGATGCCAATAGAACTTTGATTTGCTTGTACAATGTTAGATACTCTACAGTGAAACAGCTCCCTATCTTTATTCTTGAGGGATTTCTATTCTGGTCCTTTCCTTTGGTCATTTTGCTTGTAGGCAATGTATTGGTATTCCTAATTAGGGACTAATTCTGCAGTCTACTTAGCAAATTTCTACCTCTTTTCTTAGGAGTGTTTTGCAGTGTCTTTTGGAGTTGTGCACAGCTGTGCTTCAGAGTTCATAGGTTTGTGGATGATCTTTTTGTCTTGGACATTCTGGACATTGAGAGTTTTATGTACCTAGAGAAAGACTTTTTGTGGTGGCATATACCTTAAAACAAGTTTTGTGAGATAAATTGTATTTGTAATGGCCTCTCTTGTAACTTTCTTGGATTTTAGCCATAAACCAAAATCCTGGAGGTATTTCATGTGATATCTTCAAGAAACATACTCAAACAAAGTACGCAGGTATCAACATGATCCTATGGCTCATGTTCATTCCAATATCTCTATTACTGTGAAGTTGGGTGTTATCAATAGTTAGTTCTACAGTTTCTTGAGGCTTTGTGGTTCTGAAGGTTTTTTTGTCTCTCAGATGGGACAGTCTTCTGAAAAATAAAGGTTAACCTTTGATGATTTTATTAAAGAGGACCAAAGGTGTAATAAAGAAAAGTTTATTTTTGGAATTTCAGGATCACTTCGTATCTTATCTTGTAAGTTGAGAGCTTACTTTTGCTCACTTGGTCTTTTCCCTTTTTTTGTATATCCTGTTCTTGCTTCCTTATGTGCTTCCTCTTTTGTTTTACTTTTCTCTCTGCATTTTCTTTTCTGTGGTGCTAGCAAGTATCATGGCTGCTGCTTCCAGGCTTTTGACAGAAACTTGCTACACAGGCTAGTAGTTATAGGCCATTGGCCTCTTTACCCAACATAGGAACCCAACAAGACTGTCAGCTGATGATGCCCTTGAGCTTCCCCTTCTCTGATAAGGATCACTGTGATGTGCATTAATTTGTGTGATTGAGGTGCTCTGCAGAACTTCAGATGCCTTTCGCCCTTAAAGTTAAGATGAATGGTTCAGGATTTGGGTTGGAGGTTGCTCTGATGCACAGCTCTTGTGAGGTTGCAAAACAATTAGATCATGACTTCAACCACTGTCTGGTGGCATCTCTCAATTGGAATATTTCATCTGGTGCAGATCTGTAATTGGCCACAAGCAATATTCAAGCTGGGAATCCAATCTTTGTTTTCATAGATTGATGGTTTCTAGGTGTACTGGCTGCTGTTGCTCTTGCATGTTGCATTATAGATGGAAACAGGGAAAATGGGGATGGGTGGCATCTTGTCTTTGCTTGTGTGTGCAGTCTTTAGCATGGCATGTTGTGTGTGGGCAGGTTGCTAGAGAAAGACTTGAAGCTAAAACCACACCTGATCTGGATGCAAACAATTTCTTTGTGAACTTGTTGAGAAGGCAAGGCACTCTCCTGGCTATTCTTTGCTTCCAATGTTCACCTGAAGTGTGTCACCTTCTTAGCGATCAAGGAGAGACTTACAAACTAGTGGTCCTGTTCTTCACAGGTTACACAATGGTCCTGCACAGGAGCATCTGAGACTTATGTCACACCAGAAGGTTCTAAGAAATGTAAATTAGAGAAACCTGACATCAAGGAATGGTCCTGCACAGGAGCATCTGAGACTTATGTCACACCAGAAGGTTCTAAGAAATGTAAATTAGAGAAACCTGACATCAAGGTCAAGAAGGCTGACCTTGAAGCTGGAGAAACCTTTGTCAAAGGCTGAAAATTCTGATGTTGAGGTTGAGGAATCCACTACAGGACAGATCTATCTGAGGTCAAGATCATTGTTGTGTTACCTTCAAATTGTTGTTATGTAGATTTCTCTGCAATTCCATAGAATCTGTCAGAAGGCATGTCTCTATGGAAGACTGTTCCTTAAAGAGCAGGCAACATTAGATAGTAGAAGCTTTCAAGAAGACAGGATCCACCTCTGTTCTAATCTGACCTAATGAGCCTATTTACTGACCAATCCATAAGCTTTGTTGAATCAATTGTCTGCAGAAATTATAAACCCAATGATTTATTGGAGATCACTAGTGAAGATCTTCTCCAGAACTTCATGCAGAGAGATGAGAGAAGTGGGACTAAAAACTCTTTACAATAACTTTTCAATTCAACACTGAATATAATAAATAATGTTTTGCCTTACAATTTCTACCTCAATGTACACATTTTTCTTTACAACAGGTCTTTCATTATTGTTTCTTGTCCAATGGTTGTTTGCATCAATTGAACTTTTTAGTTTTTGAACAACATAAATCTTGTTGATGACTAGGTAGCCCCCTTTGTATGGCTGAAGCAACACTTTTTTGATGAGTTTGCCAATAAGCAACCCCCTGTGCCATCATTGACAGTCACCACTACGCAGGCTCTGTAGAAGCTGCAAATAACCAGGTTGATCTGGGTGTATGTATCTGCAAAGGGTTACACAATTGCAACTTTAGACTCTATTTGAGATGGAGCAGCAGCACACTGATCTTGCCACCTGAAAGTTGGTTTCTGAAAGTTGGAAACAAGCTCTTTATTGTTCCTTGTACTAAAACGGCAGTTCATAATCAAGACAACGGAGAAAACACTTACCCATGTCGGAAAAGGAAATCGATGATAACAATGGCACTACTAGGTTTGTAGGAATTGGATTTGTGAACCATCTCAGCCACCTCAAGGATAGGTACTAAAGCAAAGCTCTCAACTTCACCATCTGCCACAGCAAGTGTCATTATATTCTTTTTGATCAGGGGATTGACCGTGGCACCAAAATGTATATAACAAATGAAATCACATGATTCAATGATTGCAGCTCTTGCAAGAATGTGATTTCAGATCCATATGTAGCTGCTCGGAGATCCATCCATAAGCAGGGAGATAATGTAGTCACAGAGTGTGTAAAGTACTATGCAAGGAAATAACCTTTGTTTTGAGGTTGAAAATCTGGTGGAAGCTCTAGGTCATAACAAAATAGAACATTCCTTTTCATTGTTTCACCATCAATCTCTTCATAGCTCACAGCACTGGCAGGTACAGCCCTACAAACAGCCCCAAAATGCAAACAGTAAAACTCCTGTCTCCAGGCACACACAAGGTGAAAGAGGAATTCTTGTCATGAGGAGACTACTAAAGTTCTGATGCAAGATTTCTCTTGCCTCCGAGAGGTCTTTATCCAACACCAAAGTTCTGACACAAAAATTGCATAACAGTCTCAGAGATCCATGAGGCAATTTTTTTCGACTTACTCGTGAGCTAATACAGCAGGTATACCAGCTTCCTCATCACATTCTTTGATCAGGTTTTCCTTGCAGCTGAGCCCTTCAGGCTGGACACACAATCACTAGACAAGGAAAAATGATGTTAGGAACAGGCACCCATGATACACACACATGAAACTGGGGTAAAGATTTTGTGTAGCTGGTCTTTTGCAAAAGACTAACAGAGTAATCATACTAGACTGCAAATTTAGAGAGAGAGAGAGTAGTGGAATAGACACATTGGAGCACCTTTGCACAAGATATTCCTACAGAAACAAGGGAGGAGGAGGAAGAGAAGAGGAGTAGGAGGATGATAGAGAAGATCTGACCTGCCCACCAGCAACTATATGGTCAAGCATGCCAGGAAAATATTGCCTGTTTATGCTGCGTCTGGCAACCCACAAATGTGTTTCACCATTGATTTGCACATACCCATTTAGGAGCACCCCGTATGCCTGTCATTTGTTCTCACATTTTTTGTTTCAAGTTTGGGATATGTATACATAGTAAATAATCTGAGTCTGTTTTTGCAGCTCAGCCAATGTGTACACAAGTTCAACACAGTTGCTGTAGAATATAAATGAGCCCACAAGTGTCCAGAGACTTGAACCACAAACTAAGCGAATTAACATACAGCTGGTAAACTGGGGAAAGACTGCCACTTACTTTGATACCAAAATATGGAACTGCTGCTCGGTCCAAACCAAAGAAAGAGGGTGCCCCAAAGCTTGTCACAACTGGAAAATGCTGCAACACGATCAGATTAGCCCTTGTTATGACTGGAAAATGCCACATGTATGCAAAGGTGAGATGATCAGATTAGCTATCAGTGACAACTTCGGATCAAGATCACAACTCAAATTCATCAACTCATTGTTGCATGCCAATCTAGCCTGTACTCCAATCTAGTCTTGAGGTTTGTGATTTTGTTGCATTTGCCTGATAAGTAGGGTGTTCAAGACAGTTAGAAAATTGCAAGTACAAATCTGGAGCTGAAAAAAGAAAAAGAAAAAACTTAAGCAAGGCTGTGTAATGAATAAGAAGCTGGGTTTTGTAGGGGAGATAGATCACCTCATTCCGCTGGTCAGGGAGGATTCCTTCTTCCCTGAGTACCTGCAGCACACCCTCAACAACCTTTGTGCGATGGTTGTATGACTGCAATGCCTTGTGTAGAGTTAGTGTCTCTTTGTCCAAACCATCAGTCGTTGTCCCACCTCCTTGTTCAAGAATGAATACCTCAGGGAATCGTCTTAAATGCTCCACTATTCTGAAAACACACACACACACACACACACACACACACACATTGAAATTTCTTTTGACAGATTCCTTTGACCTAAGCTTTGTGAAGCTAAAATATGTCAAAAACTTCACAGAGCCCAACCATGTCAAAGCTTCATGGAGCTCAACCATATCAAAGCTTAATGGAGCTCAACTATGTCAAATCTTAGTGGAGCTCAACTATGTCAAAGTTTCATGGAGCTCAACTATGTCAAAGTTTCATGGAGCTTAACTATGTCAAAGCTTGATGAAGCTCAACTATGTAATGACTAAGCTATTTGGAAATGGTGGTGAAGCTGCTCTCTTCTGCAGTCTTTTGCCCTGCACAAATTCACTATCTGTGGGAGGAGGAAAACAAGAGGCAGGAGTAATATGAGAGCTTTACACACTCAGACAAGTTTCATTTGGAGAAGAAGAGTACCTCTGGTGCACATAACCAACCGTGCTCCCCTCCACTTGAAAGGGCAGAAACTCTGTGTCCTTCTTTTCCTGCGAAATCCATTTTGTCACCACCAATTCTGTCACTGAGTTTTCCAATCTATTCAGACGAGGAAACTCAGGAGCCAGCCAAAATCACTCCATAGAGACAAAAGATGAAAAATGAGAATAAAACTTTGAAGAAGTCTCGGAAACGAGTGTTGTGACGAGTGTGGTTGCTGGCTATTACGGATGCTAAACCCTTGAGCAAGTGCAAAAGGATTTGGGTATGAAGATTATGGTGCTGTTTTGCTGGGTGTTCTGACTCCATATTGAGGAGGCATCATGCTACAACCCCATGGAATTCACCAGCCTCCCTTTGCCTAAAACTTGAGATCATGCTGTGAGTACCTTTACCTGCAACCTGGGATCATGCTGTACCTTTGCCTACAACCTGAGGAGATGCTGTACCTTTGCCTACAACATGAGATGCCGCTGTACCTTTGCGTACAATCTGAGAGCTGTGGGCACGTCGTACAACGCAATTCTGGTGAAGATTCTGTATTCTAGTTGCAAAGAATATCCTTCCCAATTTTCTTCTCCATGCCATTGAGTTTTGTTTCATTTCGCACAAATCAACTTTGTTTCTGTCCCATTGCTCCTCTTTCCTCTTGTGATGAGTCCCCATGTGAATACGGAGTTGCACAGAGAGAGAGACACACACGGAAGAAGAAGAGAGAGAGCAAGAGAGAGAGAGAGAGAGAGAGACACACACACACACACACACACACCTTGTTACTGTTGCAAGACTGAACAGGCTGCCAATATCCTTTCAGCTCGCCGCCCACATCTTGCTCGACGACGCATTTGGATTGGTGATCGGCCCTCAGCGTCGCTCGCACCAGGAAGGCGGGAGCCAATTTAGCTGTGTCAACTGCCGGGAAGCAGCAGCGTGTGGCAGCAGGATGATGACATCTCTGATATTGTGTTTTAGAGAGCGCTCGCAGAGGCTGATGTGCGGAGGAGGCAGCAGCAGCAAGTAGCAAACGTTGTTGTTGTTGTTGCTGCTGCTGCTGTTTCTGGACGGCGCCTGCTGGTGCGCAAGGTGCAAAGCAGGATTGTTGCATTGCCATCAACAACAAGCAATTAGCTCCTTCTTCACAGCGAAGTAAACCGATCATTCAAATTGTAACAGATCTTCCGAGAGCTTCTGAGTGTGCAAGACTTGACAATCATGGAAGCAGCTCCTGCATCATCATCTCGTGCACCATTCCACCCATTCTTTGGATAATAGGTGAAGCGCTGAAAAAGCTTCGGGACAACTGTGTGTCCGTGCAGTGCATGCATGCATTGGTATCGGTGTATGGTCTGCCAGCGGGTTGCGTAAAGGTCTCCGCTTGCTTTTGTCGTTCGATCGAGAATATCTTCATTTCTTTCCGTCTCCATCGACAGAGGGAGAAGAGGTATCTCACCTTTTTCAGGTTACAGCAAAGTAACGGCCACACCTTTCTGTGATGATGCTACGAACCTTCTTCTTGTGATTTTTCATCACCATCAGCATCGCCTTCCATTTTCCTTCACAATGCACTGCCAAAAGATTTTTTCCAACATTTTTTTTCTCTAATATTTTGTCGCATTATACCAACAAAAGATGTCAAGATGTCCTTGTATGCCAATTGATTTCACTAGATTTTAGATTTTGAATGAATTCCTTGTCCTTAGTAAAGAGATATTAATTGAAAACTAACGAATTCATTGGTCCACTGAGCGGGGACTAATGAATTGCATTTCACATTTTGAAGTTGTGTCGGTTCTTTTTCATTGCTTTCTCTTTCATCAACATTTCAAATGAACTTGTTCCTCCTCCTAAATTGTATGTCTTCTACTCTTCAATGCTTTGCATTTTTTGTTTCCATTTTGCAATTATTATTACAGGAATTCTTCAGTTGCAGGTATGATCTTGTGGTTTGCATTATAAGCCTTCAGATAAACATTAAAATGAGGAAGATTGTTGCAAGTGATGAGAGCCACAAATTCCAAGCAAAATCTTACATGACAGGAATAGGCAGGAGCACTTGTGAAGGGTCAAAGAAGGTGGGAGTGCTAAGTTATTAGGGACTTATTTAGAGATTTTTTCAAATGTTAGTTAACTCTAGAGTCTCATCCAAAAATCTATGAATTTTGTAGATATTAGTGGTAGCAACAAAGTTGGTTATTTTTTGAATTATCTCCACTTGCCACATAGGACTTAGTGCTAGTTGTTATCTCTATATATGTGTGGACATAAGGTTAAGTTTACCATTTCTAACTCTGATTTAACCCTTTTTAAATTCCAAGTGTGGGCCCAGCTTTAGTGGGCTACCTAGAGCTTATTTACAGACCATCTATGGAGACATCTAAGACTTTACCTAAGTCATGAGGATATCTAAGAACTAGTTAAAGAGCTATCGATGCCTTACCTAAGGAATCCAAGACACCTAAAAACCTACTTAAACTATGGGACCTTTGAGGGCTACTTAAGGACCTACTTAGTGGGCTACTTGGGGGTTATCAAAAGTTTATGTAAGACCTCCCTCAAGGATTACTTAAGGAGACACCTGGGGGAAGTTATGGGATACTTAAGGACTACTTAATGGACTACTTAGGGCCTACGTATGAAAATACATAGGGGCCTACTTAGGTTATGGGATATTTAAAGAATATTTTAAAAGGCTTCATAAAATGTACTTGTGAGGTTAGTTAGGGATTTATTAGGTTAGGGGATTCCTAGTGGTTATTTAAGGGGTTACATAGGGGTTACTTATGATTGACTCATAGCTTTTATGTAACTTTTAAAGGAAGCCTTTAAGTAGTTTTTAGGTATCACCTAATTGAGGTAGGTTTTTAAATAGTCCTTATGTAATCCCCTACAGTGAAATCAGTCTAAGGGCTTTTTACATTACGAGTCAAGGTTGAAAAAGAAAACAATTTTTTTAATCTACCACTTTATGACCTTGATTTGGCCCCAAGGCAAAAAATGATACATATAAACTTGGGAGGCCAATTTACAACTTTTTGGGGCCAATGTTGTCACAATAAAATATTGTGATGAAATCCATATCGTAGGATTAAAATAAACCTTAAAACCAAACCCTATATCTTCTTTTTCATTTTATCTCTTTTTTATTTTCCTCTCCTCTTTATGAACTTATGTGCTTGTTTGTGAATGATGGAAGGGGTCTCTATTTTTTTAGCTTGGGATATGGCCACGAAAAACACAAGAATTATAAGAATCTTGTGTCTATGCTCATCCATGGTGATTCAATTTTGAGGGTTTAGCTTGAAAAATGAAGCAAAAATGAAAAGAAAGATGATTGCAGAAAAGAGAGAATGTAAGTATATGAAGGGTTGAAGCCTTGGTCCTACTTTCAACCTTAATGGCTTTACACATGAACTCATTGGCCCCCAAACAAATAACATTTTATTAATAATTTGGGGCCAAACAATGAGCCAAGAAGTGTTTAAATTTTCCATTATTGGCCCCAAGATTTTATTTTTTGGCCCTGATTCCTAAGATTTAACCAACTCATTGAAAAAAAAAATTAGCAGAAACCTTTGGGAGTCTCGTTTTGGAAGGATTGATCAAATCATGGAATGCCATGTTTTGTTTTACAATAGTTTTCAATTCTTATTACAAAATTTTAGGATTTTGAACATGGATATTAAAGGAGAGTGAAAAATTTCCTTTTGGATTCATTTTCTTGTTTTTCCAAACTGTTGATTTGTACATTCTAGCCCTAATACAAAAAAATAAGAATGTTACAAGGATATATATTTTTTGGGGGGTAGGGGAGGGTGTCAGTAGATCAATGGCTTATAAATTAAATCAATGGTGATGGTTTTTTCAATGAAAAACAAATCCTTGTACTAAAATCAAAATGAGTTTAAAAGCCATGTAATTATTTTCAATCCTCATTAATGATTTAATCTTTCCAAAGACTACTTTGCAAAAATCTTTTTGGAGTTGATAAAATGTGTAAGTACTTGCTATTGATTATGGCACATTTATTGATTTAATTGCACAAAATAATAATCTCATGGTGCATCTATTAATACGTTTTTTTTTTCATCATTAAAAAATTAAATTGATAATATTAAATTCTCAAAAAAAGAGAGTTGATGTGTATCTATTAAGGAAAATTGTTTGTTTGTTTTGTTTTGTTTTTCATGTGAAAATCTCCGAAGTCATGACACCCCTACATTACACACTTTGGTACCTTTGGAAAACACTTGATAAGAAGGGATTCACCAAGGTGGTTTTGTAATGTTTAAATCTACAATGCAAGAGTTATTGAATATTGAATAAATTTGTTATTGAAAGTTCAATGAAATCAAAACTAAAAAAAATTGAGGCACATTTTTATATTGTTGGAAAGTCCTCAATGAGTAGAGGGTTCAATGGAGAGAATTTCATATTTTATAGACCTAAAGTGCAAGAAACATTGAATTTTGGGTAATTTTTTTGTCATTGGTAATTCAATTAAATTGTAAAAATTGATTTTGAAAGCAAAAATTGATTGGTTAACCGGTTCACACTTGTGCCAAGGACTCATGCCACACTAGTTGCAATGAGTGGAAAAAAAATTTTAAAGAAAAAAAATAGAAATAAGGTTCACTCAATTAAAATAAACAAAGTTTGTCCTTTTGCGAATACAAATATATAAAATTTAAGTAAGACAAGTGTAAAACAAACTTAAAATCTGATTTAAGACCTCGATTGAAGTATGGTTTTATTACATGATGAGAATCTACTAGCAAAACAAATGCAAAGACTTTCAAGATCTCATTTCAAATCTTGATTGCAGAATGGTTTTAATTCATGATGAAATTCTAACTAGCAAGACAAGTGCAAAAACTTTCAAGACTTCATTTAAGATCTCGACTGCAGTATGGTTTTATTACACAAGGAGAATCTACTAGCAAAACAAATGCAAAGACTTTCAAGATCTCATTTAACATCTCGATTGCAGAATGGTTTTATTACATGATGAAAATCTACTAGCAAATCAAGTGCAAAGATTTTCAAGATCTAATTTAAGACCTCGCTTGTACTTATGGTTGCATTAGATACCCTAATCTAGCACCCTAGTATAGGTACTAGGTATCTAGTCTACTAAATAACGAGTGTGACGCCTTGATCATTGCTGTTGGGTCCTGATAGAGACAGTTCCATACATGACGTAACTCTGTTCGTCTACAGTTTTTTTCATCCATCCGTTGTGCTTCCTTTGCTGCTTCTGTTTCTAGCTTCTCCTTTTCTTCTTCCTCTTCCTCTTTACGTTGGTGCTCGCGCACAAGAGATATTCTGCTTCCACAGCTGTTGTGGGCATCCATTTGTGTGCGCATCGGCTTGATTTGCTAGCCCTCTTCTTTCGTCTCCATATTTGCAGGTAGTTAGGAGGATTAGTGTTGTTTCTCAGGAATCGCTTTTACTGTTTCTCATTTGGCATCCGGGCGGCCTCTTTTGGGTGTGTTGTTTTTTGAGAAAGCATCTTCCCTCCCTGGACTCTCAAAACTTTTTCTTTCACTCCTGATATGTATGGATGTGTGTGTGTGTGTTTGTTGTTTGGGTAGTATCAGGTTTTCAGCTAACACATTTTGCTCTTGTGGTCTTCTTGAGTTTTACGGGGGGTTTTAGCCCCATGTTGGCGGTTTTCATTCTGATTCTGGTTTGTACAATGTGGAAAGTCGGGTTTGTTGTGGATGTTAGAAGCACGCCTATTTCATGGACCAAGTCTGGTTCCCATATCCAGACGCAATGATATGTGCAAAAACTCTCTTGCGAAGGAACTCTTCAGATTTTAAAAAAAAAATTTCGGCTTTTTAGTTGTGGAATAAATTTCTTGATTTGGTTTGTTGCTTGCTCCTTGTTGTTTCAAGAGAGAAAAACTTGTCGCAAATATGCCAAGAGTAAGTCTGCTTTTTCACTTGCTTCCAGTTGTCCTTGTGATGTAGGTGATCATCATCGTGAGGAAAGGTTATGGGAGATGTTCAGGAGTACCGGTGTTTCGTGGGAGGGCTATCTCGGAATACAACTGACCAAGGATTGGAGGATGCATTCCGGTCGTTCGGAAACGTGCTTGATGCGAAGGTAAAATCTTAAGTGCATCGAGAAATAGTACTAGGATCCGGTGTTCTGGCAACAATGTCAGAAAGAGAGAGAGATATTCCAGTTTTTTTTTCATGATCTTCCCTGAAAGAAAGAATGAAGTCTCGGTTCCTCGTCATCATAGCTTTTGACTTCCTGTTCCTGCACTCAAGCAAGTGTGCTTGACGGGGTTTAGGGTTTAAACCCTATAATTGAAGGGACATTGTGATTGAAGTGGGCTCATTTTCCCATCTGTCTTTCTCTGTGGTTTGGGGAAGGTCATAACGGACAAGGAAACAGGCCAGCCTCGAGGGTTTGGGTTTGTGAATTTCAGTGATGAGCAGTCCATGGAGGATGCAATTGAGAGCCTTCATGGAAAGGACTTGGATGGCCGCAACATAACTGTAAACCGAGCAAAGCCAAAGGGCCGTGATGGAGGAGGTGGTGGAGGAGGTGACCGAGGGTATTCAAGTGGTGGAGGAGGTGGCAGAGGCGGTGGAGGTGGGGGAGACTGTTTCAAGTGTGGGCAGCCTGGCCATTGGGCCCGAGAATGTCCTGGTGGTGGTGGAGGCAGTGGTGGTGGTGGCGGTCGCTATTCTTCTCGAGATGGTGACTCTGGAAGGTGATGCACACAACCCTGAATGCAAGCAACATGTAACTCACACTGGATTTCGCAACACTTTTTTGCACAAAATCTGACTTGACAAATCTACCTTCAGGATACATTCAGCTGTTTGCTGCATCATCATTTCTTAAGATCATTCCATCACTTGTATTTGTCATGAAGATGATGGTCTGGCAGCTTTGTGAGCGACTCTCATAAGGTATGGCAGCAAATTGTCATGTTATTACTCCCTATGGGATTTGCTTGCTCTGTGTTTCTCTTGTATTGGAATCCAAGCATAGCTCACGTGCAGTTTCTAATCCTTCCAGGATAATAACTAGGGAAAGGAGAGGCTTGGCAAGGGTGTTAGTGAAAATGAATCCAAGATTTCAATATCCTCTGGTTGTTATGGTTGTGATGGTGATGCTTGTTTATGGCGGTGGCTGATTGTTTATGAAAGCAGGAGTGGGAGCCGCTATGACCAGGGTGGAACTGATCGGTATGGTGATCGGTCAGGTGGTAGTGACCGCAGCAGAAGCTCAGGAGGCTATGGGAAGGATGGACGCACAGAAAACCGTGACAAGGACAGTAGTCGCGGCAGTGGTGGTGGTGGTGACCGTTACAGTGGTGGAGGTTCATCACGTTATGAAGGTGGCTCCAGAGACCGCTCTGGTCCTTATGATCGCCCCAGTGGTGGCAGCCGTTCCTCCTATGATTGAGTGGGGTGGTAGATCTGGCAGCCTTAGGGGCACTTTTTCTTGTCACACTGCACTGACTTTTGTGATGGTTGCTCCAGTTGTGCACTGCATCTGCACAGTGTCATCATCATCGTCAACAATGGTCACATTTTGAGAGGAAGGACAAAGTAAAATATATCAGAGCAGGTTTCTGTTAACAGAAAGAAACACACAGCCACTGCTAAGAAGGGAGCAACAGCAGAGAGGCCACAAAACAAATGGTTTAAAAGAGGATACCTAATCAAGTGAAGCAAATGAAACTAAAGCAGTTATGGAAGCTGCTACTGCAAAAGGAGCTGCTATTTGAATACATGCATACCTGAAAAGTTGCAAGAGGATTGAATGGGTAAATTGCAAAGCTCTGCAAGTTTTCTTGAGACTGAATCATCAGAAATGTTTTTCACACCAGGAGATTCCCTCCTTTTCTGCTCCTGCTTCTGATACCTTCTTGTGTGTCTGTTCTTCAGCAATGCCACTAGTCTAGGATCTCCTCCTGCAGTTCCTGAAAACACTGATTTCCCCCATGCTCATCATCATCAGTGATAATGCGCCCTCTTGTGGCAAATTCTACTTTCACCTAATAAGATTGCATCTGAATTCATCAAGAGAAGATCACAATTGAACCCATCAAAAGAAAATCACAACTGAGATTATCAAATAGCTGAAGGTCACTTGCGAACTCTTAAGACAGTTTCGTGGCGTCCTCTATCAGCAGTTTACCCGTTATCAATCATGCAGTTGACTGATCGGCACGCATCGGGGACTGTCATGATTCTCAAGCCTACCGAACCCAGGATCAGGTTCGGCATTGATTCGGAGCTAGGTTTCTAAAACGAGCCTGATTTCACTATCTTATCCCGAAACAGTTTCGGACCTTGTAGGTGAATCTGAGTTGTCGATACTGATCTTGAACCATTTTCCGAGCCTGGAACCAATGCTGATTTCCCGAACCTGATCTGGAAGCAGTTTTCGAACCGGAAACGGAGCCTGATTTTCCGAACATGATCTCGAACCAATTTTCCGAGCCTGAAACCGCGGCTGATTGCCGAACCTGTCATCTAAGCGGTTTCCGAGCCTCTAATCGAGGCTGCCTTTCCGAACCTGGTCTAGAAGCAATTCCCTAGCTTGTATTGTAACCGAGACTGATTTTCCAAGCCTGATCTCGAAGCAGTCTTTTCGGGAAATCCCGCCCTCTCAAATTTGAACTGGAGCCGACGTAGCCCGATTGTAGCCTCAAAAGTAGGCCTTCATCGTGCCTTGTAGCCCCTTAGCCTGCCCCTCCTCCTCCTCCTCCTCCTCCTCCGTAATCACAATTGCTCTTCGGCACGGTTCTCGTGCGCTTTGCTGTTGCAGGTCTAGATCTGCGAGAATACCAGCATGTGCATCAATTTTCTTTAGAATCGAACACTGTTTTGGTGTTGATTTGATGATCTTTTCAGAAAATCATAATAGTGTTTAGTGAAAAAGTTGTGATCGAGTGCTGCTGGTGCAGCAGTGGGATTTTGAGTATATAGCTGCTGCATGTAATATTTGTGCATGTTGGAGAGAGATCATTCGCGTAAGGGAGTATTCTGTAGAGTGTGTGTTGAGCATGGAGACTTACTGCAGAAGTGATGGCATGGACGGTGAAGCTGCAGCAGCGGTGATGAGGCAGAGGGTAGTATTGCAGAGCCTACCGCGGCTTTCAGTTCAAGCAGCTCCCTTACATGCAGCGAGCTCATGTGCACATTATCAGACGTACCCGGGTGCAGATCATGGAGACCAGATCGTTGTGAAGTGTGATGAATTGCGGCAGATTAGAACAGAGAAATGCGTTCTGAGCTCGCAATTTGAGGATCTGTCTCCAATAGATGTAACTGCGAAGCCTGACATGATGATCGGTGGTGGCGGCCCCGTGCGTGTGAGGAAGAAAGTCCGAGCTAAGAGAGTCAATCTGCGACCGCTGCAAAATCTGAAGGGAAAAATCTGCAGCAAATTAGGGAGCGCGATGGTGATCAATAAGTGCAATACTGCAACATCTTACAAGCCCACTGACCTGCCTGAGTCGTCACCTGCTATGGTGGCAAGATCCTCGCAGTTCACGAGTTCAAGCCGATCAAAAGTCGTCACCGCGCAGCAGCGGGCTGCTGCAGGAACTGGAGTCTTTTACATGACTCCCGGAGGCATCTCTGAATTCATGACTTCTGAGGAAGGCCCCGGTCGCGGCAGTGGAGATAATAATGTAGAGCGGCTTTCACAACTGGCAGCCGTGGCCTGCGAGCTGGAGCAGCAGCGAAGTCGAGGCTCACATCAGGGCATGATGCAAGACCTGAGTAATCAGGTTGTAACATGGAACCGTTCCTGTAAGACAATTCGTGACTGTTGCTCCGTCACCGCGACGCAGGTTGGACAGCTCTAAACTCACAATTATTACCTTCTTCAGCTGATTACGCTTTCTCTAATCTACTATGAATCTGCTGTTGCGTCTAAGAATCTTGGCAAAGCACTTCATGTGGATCGATCTAATATTCCAGTACCAGAAGTGTTGTCGGAAAATCTGAGTTGACCGCCTCCAGGATCGGCCATGCACCGTCAAGATCACAAAAAAATCATCCGCTAGGGAATTCTTAGGCACTAGCAATCAGTGTCAGAGGAAAATTGCGTGAATCTCCTGCTTTAACTCTCATCAAGAAAGATCCAGATCTATGATAATCCAGTGCATTGTGAAACCTGCGCACTTCTGTTTCTAGAGTTCTGCAAAACGTAGGATTTCGAGACTCCTCCTCTGTGCAGGCTGTGAAGATCAAACGTCGGCGGACTCCGAGAAAATCGTGCAGGTTGCAGCTGCCAATTGCTTGGAACTATGCGATGTCAAGACCTATGCAGCACGATGTCAATTATAAGTCGCCGATTGGAGGTGATCTGTCCGCGAGTGATTCCTGCAGCCGGCCAGACATCACGCTGCTGATCGGTTGCAGCGACGTTCGATCAAATAAAAGTCACGTCGGGGAGTCCGTGACGAAAAATCTTGCTGCGTGTACTTCCATGACGCTCAATTCGAGAATGGATCATGAGTGCTCTGATCAAAGCCGAAATGGAAAGATCCTGACGGATCCGAACTTAGCTTCTTGTGAGCTTTCCCGTAGTACCGATGACTTGACACGGAGTGCAAGAAGAAACAGTAGTGCCGATAGCAGCAGCTCGGGCAGCGGGGGCGGCGCTGATACTTCGATTTTGTCGAAGTTTCAAACATTGAAATGTGCTGCAGGAACAAAAGAGACGCTTGGCGATCGGTGCGTCAAACGTGTTTTGCAATTTGTTGAAGAAAAAGGGCGTGTGCCCGAGAAGCTCATACGTGTAGCTTTGGGAAATAACCCTGACATCAGCAAAGCACTGAGACGGTAAGGTGCTGCTTGGCAACAACAAAAATTTCCAGATCTGCAGCTTCGCAGAGTTCCTTCTTTGATCAATCGTCGTGTGAATGAATTTTCACAAAGTCTTGTATGTAACTTCGGAAGGTTTTAAGTCTCGGTGGGCGTCTGTCTCTCTGTTCACCATCTGTGTGAACTCGCAGATTGTTGAAAGAACGAAGAGTCCAGCGACTTGGGAACGGAAGGAAGGACTCTGCATATGTGTATATGGTAGGTGCATGTACAGCCCTTGTAAGAAGTTCCTTACAGTTAGACTCGGATCCGTCAGCAATTATGGAGATGGGTCAGATTCTACTGAACACTGCATATTGCGTTCTAATTGCAACCAAGTCAGTCAGGGGTTTGGAAACTGTCCAATTCTGACTGCAAGGTGGTGCTGCTGCAGAAGGCAGAGGAGTCAGACTTCTAAGCAAACAGACAGGGCATCAATTCTTGCCTAGATTGTGTTTGGCATATGTATAGCCAGAAGAAATGTGGGTGGGATTGTTTTAGGGTTAGAACCTGGACAGAATGGATGACTTTGGTTTTGTGTGTGAGTGGTATGATGGAGCACAGGCTGCCCCTGCTGGATTCTGTGAGCTTCAGGTGTTGAACACATCGGTTACTGCTACTGCTGGAAACCACTTCTCTCTGCCACAGCCAACTCCAGCAGTGTCACAAGTTGGCTCATGCAGTGCCAGTAAGTGTTTTGAAGGAGCTGCTCCTTATGCCATCAGCTCTTGTGCATCTGGATGATTGATCTTCCACAAGTGAACACATGGTACTGGAATCTCTCTCTTTCTCTCTCCCTCCCATCACTTTGTGGCACATTATGTGATCAAAGTAGCTAGTTCTGCAGTGTACATGGATATGGGCTTTTGTCTCTGATTGCAAGAAGCAACTACTTTTGGGTTGCTGCTTTCGTTCAACTGCTATGTGATCATCAACTTCAGCAACAACAAACCTGCAAGTTCTGAAGCTGATGATCCCTAAAGACTTACATCATCAAACTGCAGAACCCTGCAATAACTACCCATTGTACTCCTTGAAACCCACCAATTTGTTGTTGATGAGCTTCATGCGTATAGTGAGCACGAATCATGCCATACACTTCAGAATCAGATGCAACTTTTTTGCACAATTCTGCAACTTGGCAAAAACTTCCAGAATTTTTTTCTTTTCAGGACTAACTGAGCCACATGAGTTTTCTCAGGCTTGATTTCCATGAACTTGACATGCACCGAATGTTTTGCCTAAGGATGGGATGATGCCCAAAACCTACTAGGCCAGCAATACATGGATTATTGCTGCTGATTTCTTGTCATCATCATAATCATCATCAACATTGCTTGCAGAGCCCATTGCAGGATCCAAGTTTTTCCATCATTCCCTCCTTTTCACATACCAATGTTTTTGTTTGTATTCTTCGATGCTCACTTTGTTCCATTTCTAAACTTCATTCCACAACACATCTATCTAACATTTTAGATAAGAGTGAATTAATGTTTCCATGTGCAATAATCATGCACACTGCTGTCATGAATGTACTAGAGAACGGGCCATAGAAGGCCAATTCTGTCAGGCAAGCACTTGGCAGGGAGGGCACACCTGGACAATATGCAAGCCACCAGACAAGAAACAGGATACATATCTATCGATTTGCAAGAACCCAAAACTTGGTTTTTGTTGTTGTTGATCTAGTGTGTGCACTTCACATCTCCAAAATATCTAAAGTGAAGCTGGTGCCATTCAGAGGAGCAAGCTGTAAAATCAGAGTTCCACATAAATGTTTTGTGAATAGGAGAGAAAGTAAGTGCTTTCTGTTCAAACGCAGTTCCATTCTCCAGAACAAATGTACATTACTTGCAGGCAGACAACAGGTCTCCATACCAGACCACTCCAATCCAAATTCAAGGTCTCATCATTGATGCAAAATTCAGTTAGGTACAACAATTTTGTTGGTGTGCTTCCTTTGCTTCTTTTTTAGGTTATATTTGCTTGGGTTTTAGAGTGTTCCAGCAAATGACATTTTGCCTGATTGCATTTGACCGTGCAGCAGCAAACTGTGTTGCAATATTGTATGGACAGCCACCAATTTTTTCACTGGTGGTATATCTGTATTTAACAATAGATCATGATACTCATTCAAGCTAATATGTCCAAATGCAGAGAAAAGTGTTTCCTCCTTGCCATAGTCAACAATGGAATTCTTCTGAGGTATCTCTGCTTCCAGGATTCCAAAACATCCTCAGACAACCCCTTCGATCATGCAACAATGCAATTATGGTAAAATTATCTCTCCACAAAAACAATCTTAGCTAATTTCTTCAATAGTGGCAATTTGCTAAGGTACTCTTGAGTCTTTGCAATCAGATCACAAAATTTCCCATTCCCTCTCCATAACTGGACAATGACACTAGTTTGCTGTTGGCCAACAAAATGCTTTTAATCATCTCAACAAAAATCAAACTCTTATCCCAAATTGGATCCATTATCCGCTATAATCAACAACATTCACTGGTTCAATTTATTGTGTTTAAGGGGAGAAGTTACGAGCATAAACTCTTTAAATAGTACAAATTCAACACACAATCATTATAAGCAACAACATTACCTATCAAGAGTGAGTTTTGTAGCAGGTTTTCTATGAGAATGTTGACTACACCCCTCATCAAGCTAAGGACTTCCAATGTTTCATGTCACTCCCCAGAAGCAACATCATTGGGATGGAAGGACTTAACAATCCATAAATGGACCTTAAGTGAACCATTAATTGGGTACCTACCAAGCAGCCCAAAGAAGAAAATTTGAATTGTGATTCCTTGCACTGACATCACTCATACCACATCCACTTGAAGTGTAAGTTTTGACCCTTCCATTTCCAAGCAGATTGAATCAACCCATTTGCCACAATACATGGCGGTCAGCCCCAATCCCTAGGCCACTGAACCATTGATGGAGGCTGTAAAGAAGAATAATACAACAGTTGAAAAGAAGGAAAAGTTGCAAGCATTCATTCACATGCAAATCTATATCAACAGCAGCACACATTCACATGCAAATGTGCAACTACTGCTTAAGTTGCACAACCAAAAAATTCAGGCATGTCACACAAGGACTGCTCCATATGTCCAAAGATTCTTGATTAGCTGCAGCACAGGGTCAATTCACATAAGAGAACAGTTCATGTACTGCCTCCTACAGGCTTGTACAGATATATTGCTATGCAGATACATACCCTTTGTGTGCATGCATCCTGTGACATAAACCCTAAATTCCTATCACAAGAACAACCTCCCAGTATCTCCAGACTTAGGGAGTCCCTTCAGAACATCACGAAGGGCATAATATACATTCTCACACTTGTGGTCAGTCAGCATGTTGCCAGACAAAATTATAGGGCCAAATCCAGTACCTGGATGTCCCTTCAGCAAAACATGCCCTTCTCTGCCCTGTGATTTCCCTGTGTTCTCAGGCCTCTGAATTGGCTGGCCTCCACAAATAAACAAAAGAGTTCCAGGAACAACAAGTTCTGGCTCTTCATCATTAACAGGCTGCTTGGGTTCAGTAGGGTTTTTCCCAACTACTTCTGGATGCTGCTTTCCCGTCTTGTCAAATTTTTTGATCACATCAGTCCTTCTCATCATTGATTCTTTTATGATTTCATGTTTGACCTCATCCTCTTCATCTTCCTCTGAAGGACAAGCATATGCAAGACAGAAAATTGTTATCATTTCTGAGATTAGAAATCCAGAACTTTTCTGCCAGACAAACTTTGTTAATCTAGTCAGCCTAAAAAGAAGTTGGCGGAAAGAAACACAGCCTGGAAAACTGCATGCACTCAACCAGGGGAGTGAAATTGGTGTGCACACAGCACAATACCAGCACAACAAAAAAGCTAGTGAATGATGTCCCCTCATATGATGCATAAAACATACCACATTTGCATCCCATGTCTTTCTTTCCCAACAATCAAATTTCAAATTCAGGAAGAGAAGAAGAGCTTACTTTCAGGGACAGGGGAGGTGAGACGAACATAGGCTGCATAGCGACGAGCCACATCCTGCATTGAAGAGAATGTATTCAAGGTGCTTTCCACAAGCTCCACAAGACCCTTATGATCCTCACTTTCCCTCAACAAAGTCCTGCAAGTCCACTCTCCTTTGTCCACCAAGTTAGGTCTGTGCAACATACTGTTTGTGCATCACTACTCACCACCATATGGGTGAATGCATGCTTGTGGATCAGGCTGGATTCAACAGAAAAGCAGTTATTTTCATACTTCTAGCCATTCCTTATAAGTCAACAATGTTAAAGACAAGAAATAACTGCACAATGCAGACTCAAACCTACCAATCAGTATGAAGAATTTCATTGCGAAGTCGGACCAAAGCTGCTGTATTCATGCGTGGAATTACATCATCCTGCAGAACCACTTCAGAAATCAGCAAACCTCTTTATGCAAAGTAACCAATACAAAATCAACATCTCCACAACCTCATAAAGCAAGAGTAATGACCAATGGATTGATGCATTCTGATCACATCTTGGTTTTCTATAAGAGTCTCACCTGCAATACAACTGTTGTGATAAAACTTTCAGAATTGCTTGCTAGTATTTTGGAGACACAAGGTGGGGATGAGACTGAAACAACTTTGATTGCATCTGGAGAAATCCCAAGATCTTCTTGGGCAGTCTGCCTCAGCATCATAGCTAGTATTGAAGCTGTTGAGCCTCCTAAAGAATGCCCCACAAGTCGCAGCTCGTATCCCTGTCATCATATCTTCACTGAACCTCAATCATTTTACAATCTCAAGAAGACATGCTTCTGTGAAGAAGCATAGTGTACATATATTTTGCACATTAAATCAAACAAACAACCCTGGGCATTTGCCAGTAAACTGTCAATACTGAAAACAACCCTGGAAAACACACCTCATGCTCTTGTAAGCATTTACGTAGAGTGGCAATCTCATGCTGCACAAACCACCGGGCACCTTCAACACTGCCATAATGCACACTCTCGCCATCCAAGATGGCAGCATGCTCACTGTGGGTTGCTAAATCTGTGATGAGGTCATGCATCGTATGTGTTCCCCGAATGCACATTATTACAAGCTTGTGGCGGGTATCCACAGCGATATAGTAACCTGGACGCATAACACTGGATGTGTCCTCAAACTTCACCACATTTCCCTGTTGAAGCATGCTAACTCGAGCTAGTCCTGCAGGACCCTTCATGTATGATCCCCGTGCTAGCTCCACATAGTAAATCAAGTCTCCCACCTGCCTTATCACACCAGTTTATCATTGGCACAAAGGAGTTGTAAAAACACTGGCAAACAGAAAATTTCCTCAAAAGATTGGGAAGTACTCAGAATTTTGCAATGAAAGAGCAACAACAAAACTCATGTAGATGGCCAGGAAGGTAAGGTACCAGATGGTCTGATGCGACTGGGTCACCAGCAAAAGTATCGCCAGCCATGTTAGAAGCATGACGAACAGAGAGGAGATAGAGACCGAGAGTGAGGTCAGAGATGCTCCATTTCTGCATACCCGATGTTGTCTTGAGGATGCTAGCAGCAATGTCTACCAGTGAACCAGGCCCTGGCCCTTTCTCTGTCATCAAACAATGATCCCCCATTATTACAATACAAAAATCCTTCAGTGACAGACTCTCTAATCACACGAGAAAATATGCAAAAAGATCACACTAAGAGTTTTGGAGGAGAGTGAAATGGCATGTATGCCTGCTGGTAATGCTCGTTTGTACAGTTTCAACGCTGGCTCTAACATATCTGTCAGCCATGCTATTTGGCCTCCTTGCTTCCTGTCCTGTTGCCCTCCCTCCATTTCATCTTCAACTGGGCTTTTCTCCACTGGGAGCACCAGTTCTGCCACCAATTTTCATCATCAGTCCCTGTCCTTCTCATAGTACTCAACTTGTGCAAATCTGCACACTTTCTTTAAGAAGGTGTGCAGATTTGCATGTCATCTTAAAGCCAGGCCAGAAATTCTGTCTTTGTTTTTTCTGCAAACAAAAGACCCACACATGGTGGCACAAGTGCAGAGCTCATACCCTGTTGACAACGGGCCTCCCTTATGGTATCAGCAGCATCCCTACCAGCATCCTGGACCCGTGTTGTAAAGGTACTCTCCTGCATCTGCTTTACGGTCCCCTGCTGCCATCTCTGCAGTCTCCTTACTGCTGCCACCAAGTTGCCCCCTGCAATAGCCGAATCCCGACCTCATCCCCTTACACAAAAGAACCATGCAAGCTAAAACTTTTTATCTCCCAGTCTCAGAGATACACTTTCGAATGTTTGAGCCACGGACCGCAGCAGACCTCAAGGTCACATAAACACAGAGAATCTGTGTGCGTGCGTGTGTGTCCCTCTCGACATTCTTGCGTCTTCAAGCTCATGCAAGTAACTGGGACACAAAGTAGGGATCCAAGCAGACATCAAGTTTCAGAAACAAAATACAAGCAAGCATAACAACAAGGAGAAGGAGAGAAATTACTGGGGACGGGTGGGAGTCGATGACCAGGTGCCATCCTGAAACTCTCTTCTTCTTCTTCTTCTTCTTCTTCTGCTGCTGCTGCTGCTGCTGCTGCTGCAACTTTTTCAACCTTCAACTCCACCACACAATCTCCTCGCCCAAAGAAGAACTATCCTTTGCAGAACAGAGAGATTTGCTTGTCCAGTTGCACCTCAGCGATTTACAATGCTGATCAATTTCTACAACAAGGGGTTCTGAAGAAGAAGAAGAAGCTTATATGCACTCAAGGAAGAAGAAAGCTCAAAGGAGTTGAAAACGGATGCTCAAGGAAGAATAGGTTCACAGGACCACCTCCTCCTCAAGAGGGGTTTAAGGAAGAAGGAAAAAGGAATGATCTTTTTAACGGTTACGAGCATATTTCATTGTACTCAAAAAAGCAGAAATAAAATCTCCTATGCACTCAAGGAAGAAGAAAGCTCGAAGGCGTTGAAAATGGTTGCTCGAGGAAGAAGAGGTTCACGGAGCTCCTCATCCTCCTCAAGAGGGGTTTAAGGAAGAAGGAAAAAGCCCTGAATTTCGACGGTTAGAAGCATATCTACGAGCATATCTCATTTGTACGGAAAAAAGCAGAAAGAAAATCTCTTCCTCTCAGACACGAAATCCAACTGTTGGCAACGATCCTTGCACAGGTTAAAAGAACATGTTTTGAGAATTTTGCATCAAGCCGGACACAGACACAGAGAGAGAGGACTTTGTATTCTTCTTCTCCAAGTTTGGCTTTCGTTGTGTTCCGGGGCAGCTCAACTTGGATCAGAATGTTTTCCAGTAATTTGCAGATTTTCTCATACTGCTGGCCATACTGCTGGCCAAGAAAACTGTTGCATCATGCAACGAAACTTCCTTTTTTGGGCTGGTAGATCCAAGACAAAGTGCTCTAGCATTTTCTTTGATAGCTCCAGAGAATTGTGCAATCAAAGATTATGAAGCATTCACATTGTGGCCATTTTTGCAATTGTCATTGTTGTTTGTAAGACTAGACAATTGTGCCAGCTCTGTAGTTCGTGCATGAGGGAAACAGCAGCAGGCTTAGCATTCTGCATTGTTTTGAAACTCTGACAACTGAAAGAAAAGCTTTTGTTATATAGCAAGCTTCTTCCAGTTTATTGGAACCTCTTTCTGTATTCTATAGCATCAAGGTTGTACTGCTTGCACCAGCATCATTCTGGCCATCTGGATTTGGATGCATAGAGGCACAGATTTGCTGACACACATGATATCTTTTGCGGTGATGCAAATTTTGACAAGAGCAGTCAACAGCTCTGGGGGCAGGGGAGCTTCATCTTACCACAACTTGTAATTCTTCACTTTCTTCATGAGCAAACATGAATTTCCACTTTTATGTTCCTAAATCTCCTTCCATTACAAAGACAATCCCAAGGGATGTGCTTTGATGATAACTGTCAAACCATTGGCTGGACAACTTGTGCATATAAATTGCCTCAACAGATCTGAAGATTGATTTTCTGCAGGTGTCAGAAGTGGGAAGTCACTTGTATGCATGTCAGAAGTGTGCGTCGTGATTTGATAGGTAATCAAGTGGCTTGTTTTGCAGAGCGTCTTAGATCTTTATTGGAAGAAGTATGTTGCATTGAAAGAAGCAGATAATGCAGAAGTGCTTAGTGAAAGCACTTATCAAAGACATTGCTTGCACCCTCATGGTCAGGTTGGCATTCTCAATGCTCTTCACTTTTCCTTGCATCTCATCAGGACACGCAAGACATTCATGTTTCAGGCAATGATCTCTGTGGACCAGTGTCCAGTCAATGTGAGTTGTTTTTGGAATCAATGTATACCGCTTGAGAAGTTAACTGTCAGTCTGGCTTAAATTTGTGTACTCAAGACATTTCTCATTTCTCTTTGATAGTTGCTATAAGCAGAAGATGTTTTTTGGCAACCTGACATCAGAGATGTGGCTGTGGATATACATGATCAATCTGATGTACACACAATCCTCATGTGTTTGTGTTCAACAGGAAAAAATCACCCTCAACTTGAATCAGATCTGTCACACCTACACTAGAGCTTCTTGCATTTTTACTTCTCCATGTGCAATAACAGGAATACCTGATGGATACGGGCACAGCAGCTCCTCTGCACTCTGCATGCATCTCTGCATCATCAACATCGCACAAAAGCCAAAAATTCCTTTTCTAATATTGGCCAACGTCTCAAAAACTCTGCATAAAATGCTTCTTCCCCTTGGGGTCTAAACTCTTACCTGTTGCAGATACTTAAGTCTTTAAAGTGTTATGTTGAGAAGCGCTTTCCATTTCTTTTATGAAATGAGGACTTCAATTGTTACTCACTACATATCAAAATACTTTTTTGCTGCACAAATTTGTCCCAGTTTCTACATTATTGCCATGGAACTGAAATCCCATGTATTTATATTCTGTGGTTGATCACTTGATGCAATTGTTATCCAACAATGCAGATGGAGGAGGAGCATTGCATGAAAGTGATATGAAAGCAACTCTCTTTGCTGATAACCATGTGCACTGCAACAATCACCGGTGTTAAAAAGCTTGAAAGACAACTTCCTGAGCTTCCTATTGATACAGTAATATCAAGACGCTAATAGGGTTTTATCCATAAATTGAAGGGCACTGTGAGAGCTTGAAAAATGATAGTGCAGTTTGGAAGATCTTACCTGAAATTTAGGGTAACACATGTCGACAGCCATCCTCTTGCCTGCTGGACAAAAGTATAAAACTACCTGATCCTGTGAGCAAGTTTGCGATACTCTGGACACAGAGATCAGTCAAGATAATCTACCATTTGCTACCAGTGAGGTAAGAAACCTTTTGCATTTTCATTTGCACATATCGAAAATGATGAGCAATTTGAACAACAGTGTACCAAAAGGAAGTATGGAGTTCTCCAGATGCTACAATCACATGGTGATGGGACCTCAAGCTTGACAGCTAGTTATGCCACTGCCACCTTATTGCACTAGGTACAATGTGAGAAAAGGTTTAGGGTGCAAGGAAAAAGCAGTTCTACAACACAATGAGCACCTCATTACCTTCAACTACAAAACAAATAGGCCACTTTCAGGAGTTGTGTGTTCTAAATACACACTGCAATGCTTGTGTGTGTACACTACAGGTCATCATCTCTTGGCTCAGATGGTGTACGAGCCATGAAACGTTGTAAGAACTCCATACACATTTGGACCAAACCCTCCATGTCTTTGGGCCCCATCTGGAACACATCACGGAGAAGGTCTCCCTCCAACACTTCATGTTGTATTGCCATTACAAACGAGCGCAGTGCCCCCTGTTCCTCACCACCCCACCACAGACCATCTTTGACCGAGAAGAAGAAGCTCAAAGCACATCACATCCTCAAGCACATAAGTTTCCATCTCAATTCTTCCTTCCCTACCACAATTCTAGTCTTCATACTAGTACATGCTTGGCTGCTCTTGCAGGATCATTCAATCCAGGACATCATAAGGTCCAGTGCAAACAACAATGATCTTAGAGTAAAACTTGCATGGCCTTTGACATGAGCAAAATTGAACATATGGCCATGTGAAAGAAAAGGGCGTAGATGTGTGAAACAAGATGTGCTGAATAGAGAGGAAAATCACATATGTAAATGAGCTTAATTTAGAGGGATTTCTGCTTACTTGAGCTTTGTTTGTCATGGAGCTGATTCCCACATTAGTAGAGACAAACAAAAGAAAGGGAAGCAAAATATTACTACTGAGCAAGGAGAGTATGTGAACAAGTTATTCCAGGTGCTTACAGATTGATCAAATACCGACAGCAAGTGTTGAAGAAGTTGTTTTGCAACAGCCAAAGCTCTTGAATAGTTTGATGCAATCCATTTCAGGCGTTCACTGTCAGTCTTGAGCTTTGATACCTCCTCCATAATCGCCGAAAGATCACCAAAGTTGCCCATTGCTTGTGAAAGCTCCACACGGCTGGACAGTGACTGAGTGAAACAGTAATGTGCCAAGTAGTCCCAGCTAAATGATCCCACACTCATCCACCATTGCATGGTATTCCCCACTGTGGAGGCAATCCCTCTTGCTCTCTCAGCACCTGATTGATCAATCAATTAATTAATCAATCCCCAATCCTCTCTCTCTCTATCAACATAGCATCCCCCATGCAAAAGCTTCAAAGTGCTGCAGCCAGCAGCAGCAACAAGAAAGTGGAGAATCCTAAAAGAGCTTCCAAATCTTGATGGGAAGAATGTCTGCACGTGATTCCTGAAAATCAAGTTCTTGTTGGAAATCATCAATCCAAAAGTGGGCAATTCCCAAGAGCTGCTTCACCAGTGCTGATGGGAAGAGGATGCAACTCTGGATGCACTCTGGATTGTCGTGAAACTACCTCTACAACGCACCAGGAGCTTCGAGAACTGATTAGGGTTTCCACTGACGGAAAGAGTTGGTTTTTGGTTTTTCTATGTACCTGCAAAGTCCCCTCGTGCAGATCTCCGCGACGCCACACTCTCGAACATCGATTGCAGTGTGGTGGAGAACGTCCGCAAGCTGCCTAGCACGGCTGCGGGAGCGCCCCATGCCCACGGTTGCTCGTCGACCGACCCCTCCCCTCCCATCACAGGCAGCAGCAGCAGCAGCAGAAACAACAAGAGCGACGATGCGTCTTTGGTGACCATTTGTGCTCAACTTCTTCTTCTTCCCCTTTGTTCTATGTAATCCAAAACCCTAGTAAGGGAAAAACTCTCGACAATTGGCGCAGCACCTGTTTGCCACGAAGAATATGTCTACGGGTGTGTACCTTGCATTGGAGCTTCTTCTTCTTCAGTGGGTCCCATTGTTAAACCTCTTTTCAACGATTTTCTGTCCTAAGATTTAATGTTTCTCAGAAACCTAGCTACCATGGAACATGCTTCCATGTCGATGCTTCTTTTATGTGTAAGAAACCTCAGATGTCTTCAACTTGTTTGCCTATTTCCATTCTTAACCTGCTCGTGATTTCTGATCCAGCAGCTTCCATCTAGGGGTATGTACTAGTGATCCATATTTGAGTCAAGGGTGCAGGCTTTTATGCAAAGCTGAATCTGTTGGACAGTGATGTCAATGTTGTTGATGGAGATATGTGCATCAATCAAGTTGCATATTCTCTCTGTAGACAAGCTTGTTAGAATAGTAGTATATCTCATATGTACTAGGTTCCACTAAGTATCCACTATACAACCACCATCAGAAGCTGGTGACATGGGTTGGCGGTAGTCATGGCAGCTTGTTGCTGCTATTTGTGATGAAGTTGAAGGTCTGACACTTTTTTGAGTGACTCTCGTAAGTTTGGCCAATGTCTGTCAGATCTACTCTTTGCACATCAGAGACTTGAACTAGATGGAGATCCTGCGTGCTCTCAGCATTACCCATTTTTTGTTCTTTGCATCAACCAACCAATAGATCGCCCTTTTTGCAGGTGGGTGAAGAATTCAAACCCTAAAAATAGCTTTATGGAGTGAAGATTGAAGAAATGTAATTCAGAAGAGGTGAAGTAATCCTATCTTACGTTCTCCATATGTACAGAAAAAGAGAAAGAAGGTAGGAAGTTGGAAAATTGCAAACCATGGGAGAGGCTATTGCAAAAACCAGGGAGTAAGAAATAATGTCCACAAACAATTAAGCAGGAAAAGCACAACTAGGCTTGAAGTGTGAAACAGGCAATACAACAGGCTGAAAGGTTGGTGTACAAAAGAAAGAAGCGAGCATGGAGATTGTTGCAAATGGGAGATGTGTAATTGAGGGCAAAAAACTAAGAAATCTGGAGGTCGTATAGCTATGTAAAACAGGTTGAGCACGAGATCTGAAATCTGATGCCAATGTGGATGCAAACAGTGAAGAGAAACTAAGATTGAACAGGAATGCATGTACACTGGAATGAGACAGGCCATTTGTTGCAAGGAGACATTGAAAGTAATCCACTATTTTGAAAGAATGAGATGACTAGGGTGATTTACCAACAAGTTCAAGCACATGAATTTGTGTCTCAGGAAGGTGAGATTCGAATTAAATACCATGGAGAGAATGAAGGTTTTGAAAGTAGCAGAGAGGTATTGGGCATGATAAAGGAAAGTGTCAAGGCCTTCTTACAGTATCTAACCATTGGCATCTTTTGCAGTTAGTAGTGGGCATGTATCTTCCAAAAGGCGACAGCAACCAACTGTACAAAGGAAGAAACAACAAGCTTTGTTGTGCAATCTGGTTGGCAGAAATCACACCTCCTTCTATGTGCATGGCAGATAAATTCTGGTAAGAAAGTTGTAAAACATATGATTTCCTAACTTAGCACCCAAAATGCATTATGAAGTTCTGGAAACAAAGCTTGTGTAGGTCTTGTGTAAGACCTGTCATAAGTTAAATGTAGAAAGATTATAACCTAATTTGCAGTGCGAGAATTTGCCAATGTGCATGAAAGATAGTGTATCAAAAAAACAAAGGCATATACAATGTGCCCAGTAGGTCAATCCATCATAAAGCAATTGCATAGGTTTACTTGTCTGTGGCAATCCTTTCCAAAATACCTAAACACCACCAATGAAAATCTACAGAAATTCCTGCAGTCAACATCACGCATCAAATGACTAAAGTTCTCTAGGAGTCAGATCTTTCTTATCTCTCTCTCTGAGCTCAACTAGCCATGTTACATCTTTCTTATTCATAACAAACCATTGAACCCCGCATTAAGAACTTCCTTCCCCAGGACACACCACACAGATAAGAAAAACCAGGTACCCCAGTTTTCCCTTGGCACTTCCAACCTTGACACATATAAATAGAACACCCCACACTTCAACATGACACATAGGACTACTCATGAGTTTGAGAACAAAATTCCAATCCCTCAAATGCTCAAATTCACAAATTTTGAACCTTAACAAATTCTAAAATTCCTTCGGAGCTCCCTATATGGAGGGTACCCTCTCATGAGAAACACTCACTACATTCACCCCAAACAACATACAATTCAACACTCACACTAAGAAGAACTAAAACGGTTGCTCATCGAGATCCCTAAGTTTCTCATCATGCCCCAGGTCATCAACCTTGAATGCAAATACTACTGCCAAATCTAGTTTTGTTGAGATAAATAGCGCAGTGAAATCTATATTGCGTTAACATGGAATTCAAACGTCTACAACAAGCTAACTCCTACAAGCACACCGTCCATGAAGATTCAAAAACCACTTATCTCCTCCTTTTTTGAAAACTCACCAAACCAGCTATCATGCCCACCAAGCAACTCTTTCCTTATCTTCCTCTTCAACTCCTTGGATTTCTTCCATCAAAGCTTCAGCACAAACTACTCCACACCACCAAAACTACATCCAACAAAAACACTACAACAAAGCAAGCATTGTCGAAAATAAAAGCCCATAGTTCCCATTACTTGCAAACAAATAACAATGTAAAAAATAATAATAGCAAAAAGTATACTTCCATCACCTCACCATCAACCACCCAGTAACTTGTCATCTTTTGTTTTCTATAGTTGGCGACAATGGCTTGTCCTCCTTAAGGTTTCATTCCATCATCATTCATCACAAATGTAACGGCTCTTTTATAATTTAAACTTAATCCCTTAGTCTTCACATTTCATGTGGAGTATGGAACACTTGTAGTTCCCTCCTAGGTCTGTCCCAAAATTGGTCATCTTTCCCCTTGATCACACAGACTCTACCTCCTTCTTCATGGTCTAAAAACCCATTTCTGTCCAAATTATTCATAAATAGAAATGGTCCTTCCCAACTAGAGGCTAGCAACCTTTTTTTTTCCAAGTTTTTTCATCTTCACAAAAGTGATTCCTTCCTTAAATCCCATAAACATCTACTTACTCTTCTATGAAGAATAAGCACGTTTCTACCTCGCTTAGGCCTAATTGAAATTTTCAATAATCTAGCCCTGCATCTTAGCAATAAGTTGCATCTTATTGATCATTTGTTCAACCATGACTACATGATCATCATCTTCATAAAAGTCTAAACCAAAGGATTAAAAAAATTATTGGCCTTCAATCTAGGCGTCCTACCCGTTAGCAGTATATGTGGAGAAAACTTTGTACTTGACTGTAGCCCACATTGGTATCCAAAGAAAATTTTGGGTAATTGGTCATCCAATCTTATGCATGTTCAAGAGTAGTGGAAAGAATAGTAAGACCATGTTTTAGCATCTTAACTAATCTTCTACCATTCCATTACACTTGGGCCACTGAGGCACAATGTATTAATGTACAATGCCATAGTTCTTGAACAACTAATCAAGTTCAGCAAACAATTCAATGCCATTGTCTATCAAAATGTATTTAGACACCTCAAACTTGCATATGACCTTACTTTCCAAAACTTTTACAATTATTTCAACATCATGATCCATCATTGCCTTGGTTTTACACCATTTCAAATAATGGTCAATGGCCACCATAACATATATATTACCATGTTTGGTTTTAGGAAGGGGCTTTATTGTGTCAAGAACCTTTCTGAAAAATTGATCCCAAATTGAAATGTTCTTAAGCTTTTTAAGTTCTAATCTAACCTTCCCAATTCTCTTGACAAGTTGCAAATGTGCATATCATCTTTGACCAATTCCATCTTGTTGTGCCAAAAGTAGCGTTTATTTACCTTTGCAAAAGTTTTCCCTTCCCTAAAATGTCTAATTTCATTGTGTAAATCTGTGATGAGTTGTTGCTGCTCATTAAGTTTCGATACAACCAAACCTTTGAACATCAAATAGTCAACACTCTAGTAGTAATGGAATATGAGCTTGCTAATCCTTGATTTCTCTACTTCATCATAATCATCTAGAAGTTGATTCCCATTTAAAACAATAAGACACATATCATCATCCCAAATTTCCATGTTTTTAAAATGTTCCCAATCATTATATGTTTCCAAGTTCTCACTTTCTTCAACCCCATCAACCAATGAATAAGCTTCATCAATTAACTGCCAATGGGTTCTAACATCCCAAAGCTCCTACCTCCTTTTCTAAGTGATTACTTCCTATCTAACACCCACCCACCTTTTCCATACACCTACTTGTGTTGGCAATAACAACTATATCAACATTAGTGTGTACTTCATTCTTATCACTCACTCGTACTTCAACCATGAATAAATTATTCAATAGTCCTTAACTTCTCAATTGCTACAATATAATTCCTATTTTGGAAATTTTCTTCTCGATCCAATGGTTTCTATAGTTGTCCAATCTATTTACATTAGCTTGCAATCTTGAATCTCTTCCTACAAATCTTCATTTTCCTCAGCAACACCGACTGGATTATGATTCAAGGCATCCACATTGGTATGTCAAAATTTTGTTCGATGTTGGATCTTGAAATTAAAGTCCTGGAATGTGTTGATCCATTTGCCCTGCCTTCCATAGGCGTCTTAAATTGTAACCAACCACTCTAGTGACTTGTGGTTAGTCCAAAATGTAAAATGATTCTGGAACAAATATTATTTGAAGTGCATTATGCCTTAGACCAACGCATAACATTCACCCTCCATAAGGTGGAATTCATTTTGAACAAAGGAAAGCATTTTATTGGCATAGGCAATTACTTATTCGTTTTTCCTTTCCTTTTGAAACAATATGGCTCCTACTCCATGAGTTGACCAATCCACATCTAGAATAAACACCCTTGTGAAATCAAGTCTAACAAGAATTGGGGTTAATACTAGAGCATCCTTAAAAAAATCAAAGGTAGTCTAACAATTAGGGTTCCATTTGAAAACAACGTCTTTTTGGTTAGGTCAAACAAGGGAATGGCAATGCAAAAATAACCCTTAATGTAGTTCCTGTAATACCTTGTCAATCCCAAAAACATCCGTACATTAGTTAAAATGGTGGGAATTGAAAAATTAGTGACAACTTTGATCTTCTTAAAATCCAGTTGGGTTCCATAATGACTTACTACATGCCCTAAGAATGTTAGGCTAGACTTAACAAATTCACATTTACCAAGGTTAAGTTTTAGATTAACTTCCCTCAATCATAACATTACATAGCATAGATATTCCAAGTGCTCTTCATAAGTCATGTTGTGTACATTCAAGTCATCCACAAAGACTTTAAGGAACTTGTCTCAATAAAATCCAAAGACTTTAATCATTATCCTAAAAAACGTACTAGTCACATTCTTCATGCCAAAAGGCATGACTATCCAATCAAATAAACCCAATTTGGAAATCAACGCAGACTTGCGTATGTCTTTTATTGCCATCTTAATCTGCCAAAATCCGGACTACAAATCAAGTGTAAAGAACCATTGAACTTTACCAAGTTATGTCAAAACATCCTCCACCAATGGCATGGAAAAAACATTTTTTAAGTTTGTAGGTTTATAAGTCTGTAATCACCATAGAAGTGACAATTGCCATCTTTCTTAATTGGTAAGGTAATTCTACAAGCATACTCAAATGAATTTAATTTAATTTTGCCTAAAATGACCAAGGCATCAATTTGTTTCTTCACTTCTGCCTCTTCCCAAAAAGACAATCTACTTGGGGTAGTTGTACATGAACAGAATCCCTAGGTTTCAACAACATGCTCCCCAAATTTACAACACCTCAACTCCCCTTTATGCTAAGCAAACACATTTAGAAATTGGTTTAACAATTCCCACAATTGATTGGTTTTCTCCTAACCCAAATCAAGATTGACCTTGATTTTGTTCTTGATTTCTGCCCATCTTTCCTTGCTTATAGCAAATACCACATTCATTTCATTAGTGTTATGGAAGTTTGACTCAATATCAAATTAGAAAATGTTTAATACATCTTTTCCTTTTGCAGCCTTGAATTGTTCATTCCTTCTTTCCTCATCCTGATTAACACACCGCAACTAGTTTTTGAAATCATCAAAGTCAGAAATCTCTCCAAACATCACCATGTCTACTTGCTTTTCAAGCAACAAGTTCATGATATGGTGAAGATTTTCATTCTATACAAAAAGGTTAAGTTTGTTCTCTATTAGCTTTTCAACTTCCCTGGATCCATTTAGCAAAAACAAATATTTTGTTTCATCATCTACCACATCCTTTGTCTCCACATTAAAACTATTAGATGCATTTGAAGTACTCTCATCATTAGATAATGGATATTTATGTTGTAGTCCTTGCCTAACTTTAGCTTCACCCAATGGCTAATGCCTTATGCCCCACAGTTGAAGAGTTTCATCTTGATTTCTTTCATCAATGCATTTGTTTTGGTTTATCACTAGTTGCAGCATATTCACCCTATTTAATGGTGGAATTTGTATAGTGTTCCTTAGACCTTGTCTGACTTGTATTAAACCTTTTTCCACATCCACAACAACATTAATTTTAGTATGGAAGTCCAACCGCACTAGCAAATCATAATTGTTAGTATCCATGATCATGAACATCATGAGACATTGAACATCCCCAACTTTGACATGCAACTCAAATATCTTACCAAGAGCTTGGGTCACCACCCCTGACATTCAAAAAAGGGAATTGAATTTTTAAGTCATTAATTTGTGCTTGAATCACCCCATTTCACTCTCAGTGAACATATTTTTGTCATTTCTTTATCAAATTGAGAATTTTTTATAATATTGGACGTGCCAAGAGGAAACTTACAAAATGTTTTTGAATGTCGAAGGTAATGGAGCAATGTACACAAAGTTTAAACTCAAAAACACAAATTGAATTGTTATGTTTAATTTTTACAAATCACCATCTTCATTTTCAAAGGGCATAACTTGTTCAAATTTTCATTAATTTCAACAATCTTTGTATCATTGGATGCATCAAGAAAATAACTACAAAGTTTGTTTGAATGTCAGAAGCAATGGAATAACATAAAAAAGTTTAAACTCAAAAACTCAAATTGAACTATTATGTTCAATTTTTGCAAATCACCTTCTTCACTTTCAAAGGGCATAACTTGCTCATTTCTTCATTGATTTCAACATTTTTTGTACCATTGGATGTGCAAAATGGGGAATTACAAAATCTTTTTGAAGTTTAGGAGCATTGTACGAAAAGTTGTAAATCTTATTCTTAAGTATTTGGTGGTAGGTTTAATAAACTAAAAACTTCATGTGATCAAATTATTTTTTGAAAAAATATATCCCATATTGTTTGGTCATCAATCTCATTCTAAAAAGTATATAAGAAAGGGCTTTAGCCTTGAAAGTCACATCTTAAAATGTTCAAGCTTTCTAGGTTGAACCTATCACAAGGTTTAACATCTGAAAAAGAAATTGAATTAAAAAGATATTTGATTTGAATATAATCCAAAAAGGAATTGATACATTGAAATTTTTTTTAAAATAAAAATAAAAATATTTTAAAAATATTATTTAGATTATACTTATTCTATAAAATAATCATATTTAATCACATATTTAGTCACAATGAACATGCCATGTCATTACATTCATTCACACGATTAAACAAAATGGACATGCGACATCATTACATTTAGGCACATAGTTAGTCATATTGGACATGCCACTATGGCATTGTACTAATATTTAATCATCTTATGTTTGTCGGTTTTACTAACACTTACTTGTCTTAAATAATTAATATTTTTTAACTTGTTCCAAAATTGTTCAAGGATTGTTTTGACAAAAAATCTAGTGTAAAAGGATTACAAAATGGACAAGTTATGTAGTAATGTGTATAATGAATGTACATCTTGCTACCACTCAACATCAAGGTTTCCATTAACGTGTTTTACTTTTATTTTTAATGCCATAATTTTGTTGTTGTCAACCTTATTATTGAATTGAATATCATTAGCACTTGTAGAAACCCAAACTAACACACCTTCTCCATTCTTACAAAGTTTTTAGCTTAATACATGGCCTTCATTTCCAGATAACTCCAATCTAACAATCTGATCACCTTCTTACAAGTTGTTACTATGTTCTAGCTTGAAGAATCTAAAAAGCCTTCTAGCAAAGTAAATTTGGCAAGAATTAAAAGATCACCCAATTTAGTTATTCTACTTGGATTTTCATAAAGTTGGTGGTGACATTCATTTTGCAATATAGGGCCATTGGGATGTGTAAAAAAACCTAACATTTTGTGAATTGACGGGAACCCAATTCCAATTATCTATTGATGTTAACAACCATATTGCTACCTGATGTAAAATCTAAATAATGTTATTCCAACAACAATATCTCCTAGCCTAACATCTCCAAATTCAAACCCCCACAATTTGAACTATAACAAAACTAGTGATATGAAACACCAAGGTACTTGGAGGTGGGTATGTTTCAAGTTTTTTTGAGCAAACTCCAACACAACATTTCTAGAATTCATGATTGTTGCTTTAAATCTTCATTGATAGATCATATTGATATTGTTGTTATGAAATTTATCCTGCTTTGATACCAAAAACAAAGGCATATATAATGTGCCCAGTGGGTCAGTCCATCATAAAACAATTACATAGGCTTACTTGTTTATGGCAATCCTTTCCAAAATACCTAAACACCACCAATGAAAATTTATAGAAATTCCTAGAGTCAACATAACACATCAAATGACTAAAATTCTCTATGGTAAGATCTTTCCGATCTTTCTCTTGAGTTCAACTAGGCATGTTTCATTTTCATTATTCATAACAAACCATTGAACCCGCATGAAAAACTTCCTTCCCCAAGACACACCACATAGATAAGAAAAACTAGGTACCCCATAATTCCCTTGACATTTCCAACCTTGTGACTCTGTCAAATCCAAAGATTTAACAATTTGCCATTGGTATAAACAACACCAACCTTGACACATACAAATAGAACACCCCGCACTTCAACATGACACATAAGACTCCTCATGAGTTTGACAACAAAATTCCAATCCTTCAAATGCCCAAATTCATAGATTTGGACCTTGACAAATTTTAGAATTCTTTCGAAGCTCCCAATATGAAGGGTATTTTTTCATGAGAAACAATCATTACATTCACCTCAAACAACATATAATTCAAGATTCCCATTGAAAAGAAATAGAATGACCGTTCATTGAGATCCCTAAGTTTCTCATCATGCCTTGAATGCAAATACTATTACCAAATTTAGTTTTGTTGAAACAAATCACATAATGGAATCCACATTGCCTTAGCATGGAATTCAAATGCCTACAACAAGCTAATTCTTACAAGCACACCTTCCATGAAGATTCAAAAACTACTTATCTCTTCCTTTTCTAAAAACTTGCTGAACAATTGTCTTGCCCACTTCGCAGTTCCTTATCTTCCTCTTGAGCTCTTTGGCTTTCCTCCATCAAAGCTTTAACGTAAACTACTCCACACAACCAAAAATGTATCCAACAAAAACACTACAACAAAGTAAGTGTCATCGAAAGTAAAAGCCCATAGTTCCCATTACTTGTAAACAAACAACAATGTAAAAAATAACCATAGTGAAACATATACTTCCATCACCTCACCATCAACCACCCAGTAACATGTCATCTTTTGATTTTTGTAATTGGTGGCAATGTCTTGTCCTCCTTAGGGTTTCATCCCATCATCATTCATCACAATAAATTGGCTCGCCTAATAGAAAAGTAGGAAAGCTTTCAAAAATCTTATGAAGAGACAAAAACATGTTCACTAGATTTTCGCACCCAACTTAAGCCAATATTTGATTTGCCTCTTGTTGGTCTTAACATGCTATTGCGTGGCTCTACAAAAGAAGTAACTACAACTTTTTTTACAAAGAAGCAAAATCATATACCTTCCAAATTGCTTGTCCAGGCTTCCAAAGCAACCATAGCTATGAAAGTAAAGAGACCTTAATCCATAGTCTCTGAATACTACTGTACTACAATGAGCTGTAAGAAGTTGTTGTTTGTAAGTTTAGAGGAGGAGTTGAAGTATTGGTGGAAATTGAAAATGTGTCTTAAACCCCATTGTAAAATCATTAATTTTTTTCTTTGTAACAAGGAATTGAAGGACTTTTATAGTTATTAGCAAAGTTCATCATGATGGAAACTCATATCCTTCCATAATTCTCTTTTAAAATCCTTTTGGATCAATACTTTATTTAAAAACATTTTATGGGTTTTAAATGGCACAAGTGTTCATCATGTCATGAAGGTTTTCATTCACTGGACATATTATTTTGGAACAGAAAAGAAGTTTTTTGTGTAGATTCATTTAAACTTTGAAAACATTTGGTACTATTGGAATCGAATTGAAGGTGCAAAACCCATTCATGATTGTGTTTGATTAGCAAAAGTGTGTGTTTCTATTCCTTTTCTTCATTTTGAACTATTTATTTAATTGAAATTTCAACTTTCCCATAATCTCCACTTTTTGCATTCTTTTTATGCCAAAATTTTGGAGGCGAGCCTAACACCAGGTCTGATTGCAGCTTTAAACCTTATTTCTAACCCTAACCCTAACGCAGGAGCTAGGGTTTGTAACATTTGAAGCTTGGAACCCTAACAACAATGCAGGAGCTAGGGTTTGCAACATTTGAAGCTAGGAACCATAACACCAGCCCTAATGTAGGAGGAGCTATGGCCTTAATGCGCAGTCTGCGTTTGCCGAAGATACACCTGTGCTCTGCAGAGCTTTCTCGGAGGAGGATGTGCATCTCTGACAATCATCCTCCAGTTCATCGGCATCAGCAACGACTGGTACGCTACTGTGATTTCCGGCGTCATTTTTCGAGTTCTAGCGTCCTTTTTCTCCTCATTGTTGCAAGAGTTTCAAGAGTTGGTTCTGTTGTTGTGAAGGATTGCATATTCTTCTTCTAATTGCAACGTGTACATTATATAGGTAGGCTTTGTTTTGGTTGCAGTTTCTTTCGTGCTCGTGAAGCAATCGTCAAAGAACGCAGAGAGGAACAGGAAAATGATACAGGATGAATTGGAAGCGCTCTTCTTCGATTACCTCCAGGTGGGGTATTGGATTTCTGTATGGCATTTTGTCAATGTTTGAAACATTCTTCACTTTGCAAGCAGTCGTGGGATCAAGGACTCCGTTACACAGATGCATGCTCAATTTTTCTGATAGAATCCAATATGTTTCCTTCCCTCTGAATTATGAAACAACATAGCTTCAGTGACCACAATTCATCAAAGCTGGTTTAGGTAGGACAACTTTAGGTTCCATAAGTCATAGTGTCACCTGAACGGTTCCAAACTGGAATCTCTTTAACCCATTCCCAAGTAAAGAGGCATGGAATTGTGTGTTTTCGGATCTATGTTTTTTTTGAAGTCTTTTTTTTTTCCAACACCATATTCACAAGCAGATTTTTAATACCTTTTGCACCAATTTGCATCCCATTTGTCTTCAATTGAATTTGAATTCAATTAAATCAAATCTTCATCCAACTGGTGAATTGAATAGTTGAATTGAAATTCCATTCAATTTATTTCAATTCAATTCAATTCAATTTGCATCCAATGTCATTCAATATTTTCATTGAAAATGGAACTTAATTTCCACATTGAAATCAATTGATTTTTTCATTAATTGATCAGTTGATCATCACTGGTACTGCACAGCAGTGTGAAGCCCAAGTTGTAACCTCCCTGTGTTGCTCTGAAGATTTTTCGTTTCCAAGACTTGTGTTGAAGCTCCTTGGGGTTTAGCTGCAAGCTTTGAGTAAGTATTCCAGGTGTACCCAAAAACCAAACTCCAATTTTTCCATTTTCCTAAACCTACAGCTGCAAGTATGCCAAATCTTTTGCAGGTGGAGGATGTGGGATCTGGAAGCCAAGCATGCCTCATATGGTTGTCAAAGGTAACTCCCAATTCACTGCTGGTTTCTCCTCTGCTTTCCAACAAGCAACAAATCATCTGTGAACTAGGTGGCTGTTAGTTTATTGTCTCCTTCCTAGTCAAGAGACACATGCAGTACTGCTTCTGGTTCTTCACTCAAGTCCTGAATTTCCTCACACCCTAGAATTTCTGCAGCATGCTAACATGTTGGTTTGTTGTAATGTTTACCTTGGATTGTTCTGTCTGCAGCTCCAGAGGCTTCTTGCCAACATAAATGCATTGGGGCAGACTGGACAATTACTTGTGAGTACCGTTATCAGGATGCTCAAATTTCGTTTCTCAGGATAAGTGGGTTTGCTATGTTTAGTAGTATTAAGAGGATGCCATTGTCATCAAAGGTGGGAAAAAATTGCGGATTATTGCACTCTTCCATTATCTTCCAAACATGTTGACTGAAAAGCTCAACCCAATCACAAACTGTTTTTTTGTTTGACACAAGAAGAGCAGGGACAGAGCTGCAAAAAATGGAAGGGATTCAACATGTGTCAGTGGCTTCCAAAATCCAAAGGATGAGGATTCCTGCTTGGAGCTTGACATGATGTTCATATACATGAAGTTCTTGGTAAGATTTTTTCCTGAAATTTTGATTCCCTGGCATGTAGTGCTTACAGCTTATCCTGACTCTGATTTGGCTGACATCTGTCCTTATCAGATGAGATGCTGTGAACCCCTTTGCCAGAGCATGAAATGGGACATTTTCAAGTGATTTTCAGTTGTGGCATTGTTAAACCCTGAAATCAGATTTTTGCAAGCATGGAAATTGGAGTTAGTTAGATGATACTGGTGATCAACTGGATTGATAGGACTTGATTCCAGAATTCAGACTGTAGGAGCTGAAAAGTACAAGGGGCACAGAGGGCAGCCCCTTTAAAGGGTCTCAAGATTCACAGACTTGGGCAAGCTGATGGGTTTGTACACCATAGAGATGTTGTAGATGTGATGTATGTCATTTTGTGGGATTTTCAGATCCATTGTCACATAAGTAGTGATTAACTTTGTGAATGGATTTTCACAGTTACTTGTTCATTGTTCAAAGTGGAGTAACATCATGGTTTGTCAGATTTTTTGGGGTGTTATTAATAATATTATATTGGACAGGTGTTGCTTGGTGCTTCAGATGATGACTTTATTCGGCATGCTGCAGGAAAGACTATTTTGGCTCTTTCTGAGTACTTCATATTTATGGGATCTGTAGGACACTCCACTCTTACTCAGTTTATTGGCACACAAACCAATTGCTGTAACCTGGTGATCAACAATCATGTTGCTATTTCTGACCAAGGATTTGTAAACAGAAATATTTGAGCATACTTTGTCCATTGTTAGTCATTACAACCCTGTTCACTCTATTGAAATTGACATATGTCAGGCTTATAACTATATTGGTTCATGCAGCGGACAATGTATGTTCCTTATGTGTTATACATGGTCTTTTTGGTAGGTGGTTGGAAAATAAAAATGTGAACTTCATTTGGTTAACATTGGAGTATAACATTGATGTGAACTGTTGTGTTTGTGCTGTAGGTGGAGTCATGGAGTGCTCTTGTTTCTCTTTTGTGGGACTCCACAACATTGGGGACTGCAAGTGTGCTTATTGATTTGTTAGGGGATTTGTTGGGCAGAGAGAACCATAATCTGAAAGCATACTCTTCCAATGTGGCTGCTATTGAAGCCTCAGCAGTAACAGTTGGAAAAGAGACAACAGAATATGGCAGTGCACCAACCTCCTTTGAGACCATGTTTGGCTTGCTTGCCAAGGTGTCAACAATCAGTGGACCAAATTTCAAGTCAATTATCCTTCATAAGATGCAAACCATGCATAAGGCAAGGATCATCTGCACATCATATGGTGGCAAAAACTGGGGTTCTGTATTGTGCAGTCTGGAGGTTCTTCGCCAGATATCAAAGAAAATCTCAAATAAAGCAAGCAGTGACAGCAACAACCTTGGTCCTATGAAAATATTTCTGAGATTTCTTGGAGAAAATATATCAGCTGTTGTAGAGCAATTGTTATCAGATAATGCAGGGTCTAGAATTGACAATGACAAATTTCAAGGAGAGCTTGCATTGGGTGCCCTCCTACAGCTTCTATGCACAGCTTTACAAAAGTTAGAGCTGAACGTTGGGGAACATGATTCAAAGTATCTGGAGATTGGAACACTTCTGGTGAAGAACGTTGGGGAGCTCATTCCTGTGCTGGCACAGGTGGCACTGGTTTCTCATAAGCCATTTGGAGATGCTTCCTTTATTCCTTCATTTTTGCGCCATAAGTTTCTTGTAAGCCCTTCTCTGTCTAATTGATTGGGATCTACTTGATTTGTGAAGGGTTTTCCCTTATGGAAATTTTCAGACAAAGTCAAAGATATTGGTGGATTTGTCTTACACATAATTCTAGTGGGTAGTAATTGCAGCTTGTCACTGCTATTGATGATGAATGTGATTATCTGATGAGTCTTATGAAGTTATGACCTTGGTCTTTGTTGTATTACCTTCAAAGTGTTGTTGTGGAGATTTCTCTGCAATCTAATAGATATGTTACCTGTAGTTTTCAAAAGGGGATTCACCTTGCAAGTAAGAAGACCCTAGTCTTTCTAAACTGGGGCATCACCGGATGGGACATGTAACCTCTTTCTGGTGTTAGAAAAGCCAGTCCACCATGCTTACAGTAATGTTCAAGTGACTTTAGGATAGTAATTTATATTGTAAAACTTCTGGTTTTGAAATTGCAGAGGCTGATGCTGGTGCTGTCTCGAAGGTTCAAAGATAATCAAGCCCTTGCCCTTATATGTTTACGAGCCCTCTGCTATCATGGGGCTGACCTCATAACATTTACCTTGTGTGAAACAAGTGAGATATCCTCATTAGAAAACAATCTTCTGGGTTCATGTTTTGCATCATCTCAGGCAAAAACTCAAGTTCTGACAACAATTCAAGTAGCTGATGCTGATACTTTACGTCACTTGCAAAGGCGTGCACTTCTCCTCCTTTTTAGAATTAAGGCTTATTGCAATGTGCACAGCAGCAGCGTGGCACTGCAGAGCGGTGCTGATTACTCAAGAGATAATTCAGGAACAAGTACAGTAGATTGTGCTAGTGGCAGCAGGTTGATTGCAGCAGGAGTTGATGATTTTCAAAAGCTGAATCCCAAAGCAAATGACAATGCTCAAGATTTAAATTCTACTGAAGATGATGGCTTTCAAGGGTCTACCTCAACAGATATCAAGGTCTCCTCCACCAAAGATCATGAAGGGGGCTGGAAAAGTAGATGTGCAATTGGGGCAAGGCACCCATCCTTTGGTTTACAACCAGTTGTTTCTAGTGGATTGTTTCCAGGACCAAAATTGGCTTTGTTAAGAAGCCCCAAGGAAGAGGGTGGAAACCAAGCTTCATTGCAACATTTGCTTACACGAGAGGCAAATTCTGCAATACTCAACTGGCTGCGAATCCAAAGTCATGACTTTACCAATGAAAAACATATTGCTACTGAACTTTCAACACTGTTAGTACAGTTTTACATTGATGAGGATGATTTGATGATTGAAATGCTACTGCAATGTCTGGAATGGAACCCCTCGCAGCTAGAATTGACAGAGTTGGAACCTGGAATCCATGATTTGGTTTCAGAATTCATGCCACTGCATCTATTCAATGCTCTTTTGGCAGCAATTATGTATGATCATATGGTTCTAGTTGATTTTTTGATCTCAGAAACTACAGGACCTTTATGTTTACAATACGTATTGGTATGCTTGCGGCTGATGATGAGCATTTCAGCTGAGTTTGGTCATGATAATGGCATGGGCAGTACAAGTATTTTGGCTCCACTTGAAGGGCAGGTGAAAAGAGGGAAATTCTGGTCTCAGAAGACAGTTGAATGTTTGCTAGAGTTGAAGGTCACCATTGAGCGCTTGCATCATCGGCAGTTGTTTCCTTACAATCCATCAGTCTTACTGAAACGGTATGTTATCTCTCTCTCTCTCTTTGTGTTTTTGCCATTTGATACCTAAGTTTGTAGTGTGCTAAGTGATTCCTGAACTCAGGAGTATATGGTTTTGCATTGTGCACAAGATGTGGGTTATAAGCGGGAATGATTGACTGTCCCCAAATCAAAACAAATTGTGACACAGAGTTTGCTTGCAGCTTATGTGCACTGGAGGAGCTTCTTCAAAAGGAGTCATTGTGAATTAGTCATGTTTTAACCCTGCAAAAGTGAAAGGGTGAATTTGTCAGGAATGCTGAATTCAGTGAAAATTCCTGGATAGCCTTGAGAGCCTAAGGCTAAATGCTGAGATCTAAATTATTGTCTGAGAGTGTCAACTGAAAAAAATACTGTAAATTATGCTTGGACATGGAGAAGTCCACTCCACTGGGTTACCACTTGCCACCTTAAATTCAAAGAATATTGGAGATGCATACTTGATTGTCAAATCCTGAAATATTCAAATTGGGGTTGCCATACCCATTTTTTGAAACAATTAAGTATTTTGACAAAATCTGTTGATTATCTGTCAGAGGTGTGGAAATCTTGTTCTTACTACAAAATTCTCTTGTTTCAGGTTCCTAATCAAATTCCTTACAAGAAAGTGTCTCAGTGTTTAAAAGCCTAAAGAATGAGAAACAATAATGAGCATGAAAACTCACTAACATGAAAAGGCTATAACACATTTTAGAAACCATAAACCCACAAAAAGATATTTGAAGTGTAGGCAACAAATTTTTAGCAGGTCTCACTTTTTTTCTAATTTTCAAGCATTTGCATTACAAAACCAATAATAGCTGAAATTCTAATTTCAGCTATTGAAATTTTGTAACTAATTATTAATTGTTGTTATTTTTCAACTTTGATATTGTCAATTAAGGATGATAGAATTTTTTCAGTCAGTCACATGCATCTAGTAATATCAATAAGAGATACCAATAGTATTTGATGGGTGGTTTTCTGAACATTTTGTCAATGCGTGCCAGCAAGTTACAATTGGAGAACGGTAATCTATTGTTAATGTTATTTAGGACCCCATGAGGTTCAAGTTTGAAACATGGTTCGCAAAAGATGATATTTTGGTAGCCAAAACAAATAATATTTTATTCATGGAATATCTCACATTGAAACTGCTATCTATGGTGAAGCCCGCTTTCCATGTGGGTATGCTTGAGCTTCGTAAACAATGTAATTTGGTTAATTTTTATACAGAATATTATCATTTGATGCTTTGAAGCAACTAAGAATTATGTTGTGTAAGTTCTCATATTGATAAGGTAGATGTGCAAAACATCTTTGTAAGAATGAACTCAAGTGTCTGTAAATCAATTATTAAAAGACACTTGTGTAGATGTCTTGTAGTTTATTTAATTTTTTATTTATCATGTAAACTACTATAAATTGTTACCTAAATATGGATTTTAGAGGTAGTGACAAAGAAGAGAATATCATGGTGGTTATTTTTCTTCAATTTTGTGATATTGAAAAATTAGAAAAAAAAACAAAATTTGAAACCCAGTTTGATCACCAACCGGGCCTACTGCAAAATGTGATGCCGAATCTTGTTCATTGTCCACCATTGTCATTTGTTTCACCTTACTTGCTCAATACTAGTTCAGGGAAGTAGTATTGTATTGCTGGGGTGTTGGTTCCTCGTATGCATGTGATTATTGAGGTTTGGTTTTAATGTGATGTCGCAGCACATGCTGAGGCTCTAGAGATGTGTCAGTACAAGAGCTGCCAGCAAGAGGCAACTTTGGGGAGCTGCACCTGGTTGTGTTGGAGCAAGTGCGTAATCTTTCAAAAGTTCTTGTGAAGGTGACTTGAGTACTGTCTCACTTTGCTCTTCGTTTTCTTTCCTATAATTAAAGAATGAGAACAATTCTGCTTTTTGGGGGAGAAAAGCTAGTGTTTCCCTTGTGCAGAATTGAACAGCATACAGTCTGTGTTTGATATTATGTATGAATCTTACTTGTAGAAATCAAGTTTGCTGTGATATTCCAACATCTTGACAATGGTTCACCAGATAGTTGCTACACCATCTGAGTTCAGTTTTAGAGAACTTCTTCATGGAACACATACTCCTATTTCAATTGTTGCTTTTAGCATTAAAGTGTTATGCACCCAAGTGAAGGCCCCATCCTTCCTTAAAGGCATTGCCCAAAAATGATAACAGAACCTTACAAGTTCAAAGCCAAGGACTCCATTTGGGTTCATTGTGGAAATGCCATGCCCAGTCATGGACACAACACATTGGGCATCCCCAAAATTTTCAACACTTTGTGCTCTTGCCATCTGAAGTAATTCACAAAATAATGTCTAATTAGTTTTCATTGTCTAATTCGTATGAAAGGTTCAGAGAGAAGGAGCCAAGTGTTACGGCTTCTCGATGTTTATAAAGAATCACTAGAAATTTTTACTAGTGTATGTGGAGGGCACCTTACCCTTGATAAAATTTCTAACTCAAATTAAGGTGCCTCCTCTCCTCTCAAACAATATCACAGTCATCTGTTTTACAAGCAACATTATAGTGGTTCTTTAAGCCGGTAAGGGCCTCAAACAAGGTGATTATGGGAATTAGGGTCTTGCATTCATCTCTTGCCTCATGTGCAGGCCCTCATTCCCATGGAGGCCCCCTTCTCAATCCTTACTCCTTACAGTACACATAAGGACTTGTCAACAATTTTGTAGTGTAGTTGGAGGGCACCTTAAATTCATAAGATTCACTCCTAGGTCAAGACATCATCTTACAAGCATGTAAGGGCCCATCGATCGATTGGTCCCATGTCAATTTTAGCAACGATTCAGATGCAGCTGTTGCATTGCCCATTCAACAAAAATGTCTGTGCTCTAGGGAACTTACCAAAAAAAAAAATCTTGTGCTAGCACTAGAGTGAAAGGTTTAGGGCCCCCAAAAAAAAATTGTGTGAAAAAATGGAGGGTTTTTAACAAAATGCTTATGAATACACTTTGAAGGAGTGTGTTGGTTTGGACAATTTTTTTCTTGCAAGTACAGAAATTTCATATGATGCCTTTTGTCCATTTGCATTTCAATGTGAAACTCAAAAAAATTCAGAAAATGTTGATGTTGTCTAGATGACTCAAAAGAGGAAGAGAAAAACAAAAGTATAAAGAAACAAAGCAAATAAACAAGATTGAAGGATAAGAAAAACTTGGAACTTTGCCTTCCTCGTAGAAGGGACTTGAGCCTTGGACTTGGGACCGAGTCCTTTGCACTACGACACACCAAGTTCGAAGAATAATATTATTTATTATACCCGTCAGGGCTTGATTTTCATGGGACTTTGCCTCTTCTTGGGACTTATGAAATCGGGCTTTGAGATATAGTGTGAAGCACGTCCAAGTAAGATAGATGGTTCTCAATTGCGCAGTTCTCTTCTGCAATGGAACCATCAGTTCTTTCAGCTGACAGTTCTTCCAACTATTCTTATCCAGGATTCTGGAGAATTAATCCATCAAATGCCCATCTTAGCTCAAAAATGTAACTTTAATAACTACCCAACACTGGTTTTCAGCTTTGAAAAGTTGAATGAATGAATGAATGATGTAAGTATCTCTCCTTAAAACCCAATAACATTTATAGACATTATATTTGAAAGTCGACAATTTGTCAAGAAAATAGAGTAGTGAAATACCATGAATGAAAGCACAGGGTTGAACCCACTCAAGGCTATAAACTAGATTCTAATAAATTAAATTGCTATAATAATTTTAAAGAACTGTTATTCTATAATCATCAGATTAATGGGCCAGTAATTGATATTTGGCCTACTCTCTACTTTGTAAGTGCCAAGCACACTAGTAGCCATGCTATTCTCTTGAGTTCAAAGCTGTGTTGGCCGAGTATCAAAAATGTTTTCGAATATCACCTGGTTTATTTTTATTTGAAACTCTCTTGGTATCACTGAAACCCTCAATGATCATCGATTCTCACTTGTATGAAAATCGGATGATTGAGAATCAGATTTTTTTTTAAAAAAAAAAAAATTAATATTGAGACCCAAGTGAGATAAAACCCCCTTACCCAGGTTAGATTCTCAGATACAGTGAACAAGGTTCAATGCATAATCATTAAACAAAGTTATGCATTTTAATGCACAAAGTTTGAACTAATTATACCTTAGTAGCTTGGCCAGTTCGACACTAATTATATTATTTTCAAGAAATGTTAAAATTTTCAAAAATTATTTCTTCCAAAATCCAAAAAATATGTTGTGAAAGAAAATAGTGAATATTTAGGAATATTTCATTTGTTGAAATCAACTGTTCCCAGATTTTGGTTTTATTTTTTATTTGAAAAAAAGTAATAACCCGTTGGTGAGAATCATCAAATGATAACTGACGGTTCTCAAATTTACGAGAACTAACATCATGAGAACTGATTAAATTTTTTTAATAAAAATATTGATACCCTGACCCAGTGTATAATTGTTTTTAAAAAATTAAAAGGTGAAAAACTTGGAACCTTTTGTAATCTTTTTGTAAAACTGAATCTGGTGGGTATCAAAAAAAAACATGATACCCGCCCAACACTGGTTCAAAGCTGAAAACCCTGTTAACCATGTTAATGGATGATATCCAAACCATGGTTTTTTTTTTTTTTTTTTTTTTTTTTTTTTTTTTTTTTTTTTGATTTTTTTTTTTTTTTTTTTTTTTTTTTTTTTTTTTTTCACTTTTACAAAAAAAATTTTTTTTTTTTTTTTAAAAATTTTTTTTTTTTTTTTTTTTTTTT
>Ga0116227_10001352_pt1 | contig 54274 bp, 37 predicted proteins | sample S1TSphgellanicum_FD_89693 | JGI IMG/M metagenome (GOLD analysis project Ga0116227, IMG submission 89693) | Host-associated microbial communities from peat moss isolated from Minnesota, USA - S1T2_Fb - Sphagnum magellanicum MG | ecosystem: Host-associated > Plants > Peat moss > Unclassified... | reverse complement strand
GTATGATTTTGTTGTTTTTGTTTTGATAAAGAATTTGGAGTAATGTGGTTTATTTTTTGGAAAGAAATAAAAAAATGAAGAAATTGAATATAATAAGTAGAAGGGGGGGGGGGGGGGGTCATTCCTTTAAAAAATAAAAAATATGCGAGTAAAAATATAAGATGTTACATATTGGTTATTGGGTATTATGTAATAATTAAAACATATAATTAATATATGTTGGTTTAAATATGTGTATTTTGAAAAATTAAATTATAATAGGGTGAAAAAAATAGGTTAAACAATCATATAATACACTTCAAAAAATATTTTGTTTGATGCACATGGTTTAGAATTCCAACACTTAATGACCCCCTATAAAAATATTACAAGTTCAATGAATTTTTGTTAAAACTTTGAAATCAAAAATTTGAAAGAACAAAAAGATTATTCATATATAAATTTAAAGTAAGTTTGATGTTGGAACTATTTATGGTTTTTAAATTAAAATTATTAATCAATATTCATATATATATAAGTTAAAATTTTATAATAGGTTCTAAGACTTGTTGCCAAAATATAGAAGGATTTTAACAAACCAAAATCTCCATATATTGTTTATAGCAAAAACATAATTAAATCGATTTATCCATTATTTTCATTTGAAAAAGCCACAAAATTGAAATTAATAATAATAATAATAATTCATTGATGTCATTATTATGATATCACCATTTTTAATGTTTTTATTAAATAATTTTCAAAAACATCCCTAAATACTTAGACATAAACTTGTAACAAAACAAGCCTAAAAAAATGTTAAATCATGGAACAATAAAAATAATAATATACCCAAACAACTTTTTTTAAACACAATCTAACTAAGATTTATATTTCTGACACATCAAGAAATAAAATGGAAAAATAATTTAAGGAAATTCTTTTAAGGTTTTGTTATTGTGACATCATGAACATTTGTAATAAAAAACATGTCCAATGATGAACAAACTAAGGGAAAAACATAATTTTAAATTTATGTAAATGTACAAGTTTGAACATTAATTTTTTTAAATATAAAAGTCTACATGGACCCTAGAATTTGTATATATGAACATTTAACTTGATCTTTAATTCAAATATGAATGTGAAACATAACAATTTTTAAACATTCATTTAAAAAAATTATGGTGAATGAAAAATTTAATTAGAGGGTAATGGATTTAAAACATTAAAAATTAATGATTCAACTCATGTACAAATGTTGACAGTTCAAAAGATGTGAGGTCTTTATAAATTATTGCATGTGTTTTTATTAAATTATGATAAATGTAAAATGAAACCCATAAGCAATGGTTTCAACATGATATAAATGTACAATTCAACCCATGTACCATGTTGATAGTTGAAGAAATGTCAAAAAAATCACTAACCATTATAGTGCAATATGTAAATAAAGTTAAATGCTACCTTAATTTCCACATCAACAATTTGAAATTATTTTTAAAAATAAAATAAGGTGAATTCTTGTGTAAGTGCAAGGTGTAGTTTATGAATATAATTTTCCATTTGTTATCAAACTTTGATTCAACTTATTTTAGATGTTAATAGTTGAAAAGTTGATAAAAGAATGATTAAACAATATTACCATTCTTACAAAGAGTCTAGGGTTGAGATATTTTCCATGTCAATTTTTTTTCATTATTATAAAACTCAACATGGAGGATAAAAACCAATGCTAGTGAACAAGGCAATCATTGTTTTCACTATGGAAATCATGCACAAATAATTAGTAAACGATTTTACTTGCTATTTGTGCATAATGAAACTAAGTCAAATAATGGTCAAATTGGACAAGTAGTTGCAATGGGTGGTAGTGGAAAAGCCCAAAATTTCTTGTTGTGAACATTTGATAATGTGTGGCAAACGTTTTAGTACATTGTTATTATGTTTTGTTGTTCTTTAGTGTTTGAAACTTTGATTTCTGTTGCTGAATGCATTACAAAAATGGTGGAGTGGACATTTTTCTTTCATTATTGGGGGACCATAGTGACTTGAGGTGTTCTTAACAATCCTTAATCTCTCACCAATAGTGATACATTTTACGACTTTAAGGCCTTTGCACTTGTCATTTAAGAGGCCAACCATGCAAAGTCAAAATTTCTTGCCAACATGGGCCATGAAATCATGTTTGTTTATATCTTTGAAATGAAACTTCATACATGAGGAAAACTTCTTTTAGGTTTTGTTAATACTACAACCACAACCACAATTAGTGCAGTACAGTTTACATAGGAAACCTTATATATTAAAATGTGATGCACCTAACATGTGAGTGTGAATGAAAAGATGTTTGTGTTGTGACTTTTGGTACAAGTTTCAAGCCAAAAAAATCAATGTACAATCACTAGTTTTGCCTTCACAACCTTCCAAGCAATTTGCTATCTTTTTCAAGTTGAAGCTAACAAGGAGATATCACTTGAGGTGTATGATGCGATTCTAAGGGTTGGGTCATCAAAAGTAGCTCTTGTGATAGAAATTAGGTGCTTACTTCAAAATTAAAGCTAACAAAGGAGATATCACTTGAGGTATATGATGTGGTTCTAAGGTTTGGGTCATCAAAAGTAACTCTTGTGATAGAAATCGAGAAGCCTAAAGAAAATCCTTTTCAAGTTCATGTGTCCAAATGAATTGAAATTGAATTTGAGGTGCAAGATACATGCATTGGAATCATTGAAAACAAGTTGCAAGACATGTTCAATCCTTTTACACATGTTGACGTACCCCTCAATGTCATAACTTTATGGTGGCATAAGTCTTGGGTTGTGCATTGTGTAGAAGCATGATCTTGGAACTATGGTGGGAGGAGTTTTTCACATGGTTTTTTGATCTTGTAAGTCATGATATGAAATCTCTATAACTTTATTATTAGTTAAAATCTCAATTCTATTAAGGTTGAAAATGATGCATTACAAGCTTGTATTTATAAGCCCTATCCATTGTCACATGTTTGTAGTCAGACACCTTTGGGTGATTTAGCCTTTCACATTTGGTAGTATTATATGAATTAAGGAGTTTATTGATGGTATTTTGGAATAGATAACTAATAATTCACTAGCAAGCCATTTCTTTTTCAAATGAAAGTAATTTTCTTTAAACAACATTTATGTCTCTCAAAGTTCTATTACATAGATTGTTCTTAGAAATTGAACAAAAATTACAATTGCCCCTTGACCTCTGTAGTGGTTGATATGTGTGTTTCTAATAAATATTTGTTCCTCCTATTGACTCCATGTTGTTCAATCTTAATCAGGTCTTACCAACACAACTTCAAATGTTGACTTGAAAACAAGCTAATGAATTTTGTGTAGGTTTGTTGAACTCTTAGATGGCTACATCTAAGCTAACAATGTGATGGCCAAGGGCAATACTTTTGTTTCAAATTGCCATTTGCTTTGAGTGACAAAAAGGCCTTTATAACATATAATCATTTCATTCAACGTCCATGAGATTTTCTTCTCTTGAAACTAGCCACTCTCCAAGGCATCTATCAAAAATGGGCTTCTATTGCACAAGTGTGCCCACTCCCTAGATCTCTTATTAAAAGGAGTAAAGTTTAGACTTTTGCTAGTTCATTTAGGATATGATAATGAATATCTAGATGGAGAAGTTTTGTTTGACCCTAATTTAGATGGAGTGCTTGGAAATGGTGCTTCAACAACAATAGATGAATCATTGAGAGCCACGCTAGAAGTTATTCAAGTTAGGAATGGCTTGTTTTAATAAGAGTTGGAGGTAACAAACTATTGAGGAGTCCAATGCTACAACCAAAAGTGAATAATATGTTTAGGCTAATGATAGTTTGTGAAGCTTCCAAGTCTTTGTTACCAAATAATTCAAGATGACATGATTTGTCCCATGTTGTTGAAATCCCTCAAAAGCCCAAGTTGATAAGCTTATACTCGAAAGGTAGTATCACATATTAGACTATGCCTATGTGAGCCATACGAGATATATTCCAATTCTACCTATAGTGTTTGAAAGCACGTTATTTTCACACATTCTTACCCATTTCATGTTACACATCCCTAAGCTACTCAATTAACATAAAAAATTCCATATATCAAGTGATGGATCAATCTTTGACAAACCTTTGAAATACTATTATTCATATCATGCAAGCTTTAGAAGTTTACTAAACATATTTTTTTGTTCCATTGATTGTTATATCATTATGGTCTTGAAGATCAAGCACAATGTCCCAATTGTCTAACAAGTAGATAAACATTAGTGAACTAAATTAAGACATTTTTCACCCCAAAGGATGAAGTAGAAAAATCATGCTTAAAATTGCAAAAGAATCCACCAGTTACATGCACATCCACAACAACTTGCATTACAAGCAATTCACCATAGTCAATTGAAATTTTGTAAAACCTAGACTAAACAACACATGAATGTGAGCTTTACATAGACATTTGTTCAAATCAAACATTTACCATAATATACTGCATTACAACCAACATAGTAGAGACAATGCATGTGTAGTTACCAAGATGATTATATCTTCAAGCCAATGTTCAAGATTTTCCCATTCCATTATCTAGTGTAGCCATTAAAAAAAAAACAACACCACGACATTACAATGATCCTATGGCTTTGAAATTCCGAGGGAGTTAAAATATAAATGTTTTTTGAACTTCAAATATAGTTGTGGATTTTAGGTCACAAAATATGTGCAACTTGGAAAGGCAATTAGTTCAACTAAAGTTTTGCAACAAGGATAGGAGAGGACATGCACCATGCCTTTAACATAATCAAATAAATTGCTCGACATCAATTACAATTTTCTATGTACCTTCAAATATGGTTTTTTCTTATTAAGTTTTTTATTTAACGAAAATAATATTTTAGAAGTTCATCTTTCAAATTTAAGTTCTCCATAAGGCAAACTAGGGTTGAAATGTTTTTTATAACAAATTTTGAATGATAATTTGTAAAATGACTTGTGTCATTCAAGGTATGTTGCCTTCACACTACCTTCATAGTGTTAATTTAAGCAATTATGGACTTTCACATGTGCCTAAAAATGTTACACCATCATATGTTGTCACCCTGAAATGTGACAAAAGATCGTGAGACACAATGTGAGATCATGAGACATGACGCAAGATTATGAAATGCAATGCCAAAGCATGAGACACGATGCCAAACCATGAAACATGATAAGTTATTTTAACAAACTTTTCTTTGTTCATTTTTATAATGTTGAAACCTTCATATAAATATGCTTACAATGTTCAAATATGCCTTCATGAAAATCTATGCATACAAAATTTACAAAAACATTTGGCACAAAATCATAGAACACATTTAGCCTTAATTGATTATAAAAAAGACAATGCAAGCAATTTGAAAATAATAATGTTAGGGAAAATTTAACAATAATAAGAATGGGTGATGTAATTTAAAATGTCTCAACATTATTAATAATTTAACCCAAAAAGTAACAAAAAAATTTGTCCACTTTTAGGGCAAACAGTTATTAGAGACATTATGTGACTAATGGCTTGTTATTATAGTACCAAGAAAAAAATTGGGTTGATTCATATGAACATTTCAAACTACATTTTTTTTTAAATGTCTCAAAAAAACAATATAGAGATATCGAGCAAAGATTAAGTCATCCAAAATGTTGTAGTGTAAAGATTTTTCAATCTATGCAATATGCACATTGATGTAAAACAACCTTGCAATTTTGTAAGTTCTATACATGTAAGAGCAATGTAAGAAATTTGAAAGTGTTTTCATGTACTGTCAATGGGAAGTAAAAAGGTCTTTTACCCTAATGGAAAATTTAATGGATAAGACCACATTGTAATTAGGAATTCTATATTCTTGATCATTAAAATTGAATGTGTAGGGTTATTCAAAATTGTCATTTGAACTAAGATGATTTTTGCTAACATCATCTTTAACCAACTTGCAATTATGTATCCTTTTGTTCAACACTTTCTTCAAACAAACATTGATTCTCTTGTGAAAAGGAATATCAAAATCATCACCTAAATAGGATCATCCTTACTAGCACCACCCATAGTCAACTTGTGGCTTTATGTCTTTTTGGTGGGCTTCTCCTCCAAATCAACATTAATTCTTTCATGGATAGGAATTCCAAAATCATCATTAGTCTTCAACTCATCATCATCATTAATTGAACTCAAGTTTACATCTCCACCAATTTCCAATGATGATCACATTCATTTGACTCGAAACTTTTATCGTCTTATAACAAGGTTAAACATATCAAAGTTAATCTTTAAGTCTTTGAGGCAACAAACCAAACATTGTTAATTTTAATTTTTTAATTATCTCTTGAAATCATTAGCTTGGAAACACAAACCTTTGGCTAATAAACACTTGTCAATGGTTTAGGAGAAGAAAGCCAATCTTCCCTCGGAGGAATTATGTACAAGTTGGCACCCTCCTCCACTAGTTCCATGACCACCCTCCAAACCAACACATGCAAATGAAAATGGCCTTGTTGATCACTAATGATGCCTTTAAGTCTTCTAAAACTACAAACAACATTTGCAATATTCGAGTGATGAACCTTGCACATGAAGGTGGACAAGTTTAAATGAAAGGTTTCATTGTCAAAACTTCAAGCAGTTTGAAATTTACGTGCCAAAATGTATGTAATAGTCCAATAATAGAAACCACCAAGGTTATGTTTCTCCATCAACCCTCTTATATTTTTTGTTTCATTCATTCTAAGAACTTCAATTTTTCCTCTTCCTTATTCATCTTTTGAGCCTCTAACAATTTTTGATTGGCCTCAGGATCAACTCTACATATGTAGTTGACCAACATGTTTTTAGACATATCACCAAAAGACTTGACATGATGTGGTCCCCTATCCATCCTTCTTCTTACATGTGATGTTCTTACATCCTCCAATAGGTTCAAGTATTGTTCCATGTTGTCATTAATAAAAAAATATGACTAGGATGGGTAAGGAAAAAAAAAATCCTTAGTGAAAAAAAAATTCTTCAATTTTTGTACAACCCAAGAGATATAAGCCAATGTATAGTTGTTGAAAGGTCCCATATGAAATTCTTTTTTATTATGATGGGTGTCATCTAGAGTGATACATGTTTTCACCTTGATTTATCCATTATTCATCTTGATGAAACTCTTATAAAAAGGGTATGGTCCCCAACCCCTTGGGAAGGACGTTATTTTTGAATAGATTACCCATGAAGCACACAAGGAACATGGATCCACCTATGAAGGGCTAGGTTCCATGTTCAAGAAATCTAGATATTTTTTCAAAGTAACATCCATGAAGATGCATCCTTCCATGTATTTTGACATTGTTTTTGTAGTCGAATCACAAACATCATATTCTTTTTTAAATTTGGTTTTTTTAAAGGAAAATATTTTTAAAATCACTCAAATGTTGCTAATTAAGCATTTACAAAAGGCACTTTACATATCCAACATGTGGTGGGGAAATAATATGTAGGTATTCAAAAAACGTACTAAAAGTTCATCTTTCAATTTTTAATTCAACCTTTGCAAATCGAAAAATCTAACCTTGATAATTTGCACATTGGGTTCAAATGCATTAGCAACATCAAAAATTGGAACATTTGTTTGTTCATGGTTTGTTGTCGGATCAACGATCTGTTAACAAGACAAAAAGATGTCAATATTGTAGTAAGTCAAAGCCAAAAACGTAAAGCACAACACTTGAACTATAATGCAAAATAGGAAGTTTAAAACCTTCTAAACATTCAACTTGATAGGTTGACACACCTTGTTAAACAATTTGCATTTGTACATGGCACCTTGGGTGATATCGAGTTGTTCTTCATCTTGAAGAAAAGTAAACGTGTTGTAATCAATATTCATAGACACACTCATCTTCATCAAATGAAGGCATATGTGTTCCTTTATGTGCACGGATCACCGTGATCAACGAAAGCTTCATTAATTATTGGTTGACTAACACTAGAAAGAATTTTGTCCTTTGCAACCAAGAAATCAATGTCTAGATGTTTTAAATGACTGCATAATTGAGTATAGTCATAGAATATTATTTCAAATCTTACATGGAAAAATTGTAGTCATACATTAGTGGTGCATTTGACTAGCAAATGATGACATGATAATAGGAAGAATGACATCATTTTTCATTGTAAACTTTCATCCATATGGCATCCATGATTGATGGCAAAGTGACATGGATGTCCAAAATATTATTTGAAAATGTGACTAGGATAAAGTCATTTCAAATATGACTAAAAAATCATTATACAAATGACATGGAAAAAATGATGTGTCATTACATAGATAATGTGGTCATACAATTATTTTACAATGATTAAAAAATGACTATCAATAATTTAATATGAGCATAATGACATAATGAACTACATGTAAAGATCTGATTTTGATTAATATCATACATATAAGTAATATAAGAACCTTTATTTCATTTTTTTTCATATATTTGATATATGATCCATTTAAAATATTCAATGTGAATAAATTAGATATTATACATTGAAATAAATGTTTAAAATATGATATTAATAAATAAGATTGTGTGTGTGTATATATATATATAATATAAATAAAAAGTGTAGGGAAATATATAATTTATTTTTATATTAGACTTTTACAATAAATTTAAATAAAAATTAAAAATATATATGCATAAAAATGAATATAATTATTTTACATGTGTAAAAATATATTAAAAAATTATATTAGATTAAATGTAAAAAATTATATGAACTCATACATCTAAATTAAAAGTTATTGATAAAATTATGATATATTGAAAAGAAATTGTATAATATAAATTCCTAAATCAAATGAAGGTTTAAAATATGAAAAGTATATTTTATTTATTCATGTATTAGTCACAAAGGTTTTTCCATTTACAAGTCATGTATTTGGTTTAACTTTTCCAAATAGTGGTCATTGAAATGTTATTCAATAAAAAAAATTCAAATAATTTTCTTATGAAATGAATTTAATGTTAAAATAAAATAATTATATAAGAGTGTAGATTTTTGAAGGAAATTTATGAATAAATTTTCAATTTTTCATTTGAGAAAATTATTAATAAAATATAAATTATCAAATTTGAAGTTTTGTGCAATGTTTAAATGAAGTATGGTTTAAATAGAATAAACACTAAACTATTTACATAACAAGCGAGGTGGCTTGGTAATAAAGGAATTGAACTCCATCCTTGGGGTCTAAGGATTGAACTTCAAAAATGACATTCATTGTGGTCAAACAATAATTAAATTATCACTAATGACTTCACCTATGTCCTTTATGATTAATGGATGATATTTGTTATATCATTGTGCCACATCATGTCCTAAATGAATATTGAACAATGACTAAACTATCACTAATGACTCCATGTATGTCCTTTATGACTAATGGATGATATTTGCTACATCATTATGCCACATCATGTCCTAAATGAATATTGAACAATGACTAAACAATCATTAATTAACTCCACATATGTCTTTTATGACTAATGGATGATATTTGCCACATCATGGTCTAAATGAATATTGAATAATGACTAAACTATCATTAATGATTCCACATATGTCTTTTATGACCAATGGATGATATTTGCCACATCATGTCCTAAATGATTATTATGTCACATCATGTCTTAAATGGCTATTGTCATAAACAATTCGTCTGTAATGACTTTAGGGGCTATTAATCATTTTTGTCCTTTATGATTGGAATACTAGTCATAAATTCAATCATATATTTGAAGGTTTCCACTAGTGTAATATGAAAGAAATTTGATCGTAATCTTTTATTTAAGAATTTTTTCTTCCAACTTCCATTCCTTCAAGTTTTGAAATTCAAGAAAATCAAAGTTGGTTTTTTCTCCATCAAAATGAAACATGCGTTTTTTCATGTTCAGTAACCATGTCATTTGCACTTTAGCTTGGGCCCACAAAACTCATCCATTTGGATATGAAAAATCAATGACGTGGGCACTCCAATATAGGCTGCAAGCAAATTCATCTTTATGGCTTTTGTTAGCCTTTTTAAAGTTTAGTTACTCCATTACATTAATCAATGTTGGAACACCTATAAGCAAACAACAAAATTTAAAAAAAAACCTTTTAAAAGATAAGTAGTGTCATTTTTTTTTCCAAAGAATCAATCAAAACGAATGCATGTAATAACAAGTATGATTTAAAGACATCTTACCTATTAATGGTACAAAACATGCTCAAATTGGACAAGCATCATCCATGAGAATTTCACAACATTTGCTTTCAAGGCCTTTGGAGTGTTGGTTGGATGTGTAAAATAGTTTAAAGGAACTTGAGGTTGGAGTGTTGGATGATGCCCTCAAAATGCAACATTATTTTTTTTTTGAGTAACTCTATAGCTTCTTTTAGTTTGTACATCGAAATGTGTGATAATGATCTCGGTGCCCATCCTATTCAATGTAAAAAAATTCACTAGCAACTTGTGCAAACAAGTAGATATGTTAAGTCTTAAAACAACAATATTATATGTTGCACACCATGAACTATGACTCAACGAAGAACAACTTCCAAAAGAATTTGTACACAAATTGTCAACCTATTTCTAGAAATGGATACTTTAATAAGAGTTTGGTTGATTGGATTCAATGTAACAAAAGAGGGGTTGATTGAAAGTAATTGGTCTTTTTACGGCACATCTTTCTTGAACATCCATCCACCTCTTGTGCACAAATATCCCTAGCACAAATTCATATTAAAGGAGCATCAACACATTTTGGGGATTTGCCATAATAATAGATGATTAGACACCTTCCGCTCTTTTATCAATGTCAAAATGCACGGCTAGGGCAGGTCCTTGGAATGTGTATTTAACTGTTCCAGAACATAAACTTTGTACACGTAGGACTCTTCGCCCAATTGCACTAAAAAATGATGAAACAACCATTAAGGTTAACAACTCCATCAACACTGAAGGCTCTCCTTTCAATAATTGCTCTCAAGAAATCAACTACATTTGATCAACGGTTGCTTTAACATGCGTTAAAAAGACATGAGGTGTTTTGCGAATTGTTTTGAAAAACTTTTCCATTGTAGATGCACATGTTTCTATTGACCACCCTTGAAAAAAACAATCCACATTAATGTTTGGAACTCCCTTCAAATGTAGTAGGTTGCCCAAATCAAATACCATCCTAGGTAACTTATTATCCACATGATAACCATGTGTTTCTCCTTATTTACATTAAGCAAGAGCATGGAGGAGTGTTTTTTTTAAATCATCCACAAGAAGGAATTTTTTTTTCCACCTCCACATATTACGACTATTGTCTGATTTGACTACATTTCAACTACATTTGGCCATTTTAAGTTTGTAAATGGCTTGTTGCACTAATTAATGGTCAATATCATTCATAGTTGTTATATTCATTATTTTGTTCATTTATGAATATAATTTGTACCCTATTGTATTATTTAGTAATTTCAAATTAATGATGTGAAAATTGAAGTAGCTTTCAACTTTATTTACACAATGCATTATAATGAATTAGTGATTTTTTTGACATCTTTTCAATTATCAACATGGTACATGAGTTGAACCATGAACTTTTAACATGTGAAAACCATTACTAATAAATTGCATTTTACATTTACCATAGTTTAATAAAACAAATGTAAAAATTTAAAACCCTACATTTATATTAGAATTAATGGATTAGTGATTAGGTCAAATGATCATGCATGCTAATTCTAGGATGCATGTAGACCTCTAAATTATAATTTTTTCATATATTAAATTCTTATACATTTATGTAAATTAAAATGTCTATTTTTCCCCAGGTTTTTTTTGCCATCATACACAAGTGTTTTATTGCAAATGTTCATGATACCACACTAAAGACCCCCAAAAAAAATCTTTAATTTTTTGCCCATTTCTCTCACTTGGTGTATGAAAAAAAAAAAGTGAATAGGTTTTTAATTTTTTTATTTAATTCTCTTAAAATATATTACTATTATTATAGTTATAAATTATGAATATTTTCTACTTATTATTTTTATGTTAAACATGATTTATCAAAATTTTAAGGTTTTTTTTTGTTACAAGATTATGTTTAAATATTTAGAAGTGAATTTTATTTATTTATAACTATTTTTTAAATTGTGGTGTTCTTCAAGATCATCCACAAGAAAACTTAACCATGTTTCAGTGATAGACCATGTATATGGAGGTATAAATTTGTTTAACCATTTTTATATTTTGGCTACAATCTATTTTTAAACCCATTGTAAAATTATATTATTAAAAAAAGGAGTTATTTGGTTTTTTTATTAAAATAATTTGTTGATTTTGATTGCCCCTTTTCATGTTTGTAAAATTGTGAAAATTCACCACCAAAAAACACATTCAATTACATCATTAATATTTATTTTAATGTTTTCAAAAAAATTGGATAAAATTTATAGTGATTTCAAATATTGAGCTTAAAAATTTTCAAATAAATTTTATGTTGGAATTGTTTATGTGATTAATGTTAGATTTATTAGAATTAATTTTAAATTTTTATTCATCAGGACTAATTTTTTTTCTTTCAAAATTTTGGCGATTTTTTGTTGTTTACATTTTTTTTTGAATTTGCACAATTGTTTCCATTTTTCCCCCAACAAGAATTGCAAAATTAGGAAAATTTGAAACCAAAGAAAACATGTTGGTTGGAGAGGGGGGTTTAATACAAATATTTCACCAAATTATGTTACTTTTACTTCTCCCAAGGAAACGAAGGTAAAATATATTCTTCCATCATATACATACATACAAGTTGTGATCTTTTTTCCTTAATTTTATAATTAATTAATTAATTAATAATTTTAATCATTAATTTTATAATTAATTAATTAATAAATAATTTTAATCATTAATTTTATAATTAATCATTTTTATTAGTGTATGATTCATGTTATTAAACAAATATGGTATTGAAAATTAAATGGCTATATTAACCCTCCAAAAAAATTGTGCCCATTTTTGTTAATTTAAAGGGGCAACAACATCAACAACAACAAAATTTAAATTTTGTCAAATTTAAAATATATATCATCATTGTTTTATAATAAATTCTAGTAGGTAACCATAATACTGAACAATTTAAACAAGTTTTCAACTCCGTAACTTGTTTATAACCAAATGTGGTTAAATCTTCTTGCAGATGATTGCCATTTTAGTAACATTGTTAAAATAAATTATTTTTTTTGGTACCTAATCATATAAAGGAAAATAAAAACTTGCAATTTTTCAAAAAATGGACATATTTCACATAATGAAAATGACATTGTTGAATATTTAATGAATGCATTTTTGAATTCACATTGAATTCACAAAGATTGTAAGTAAATTTAAACCCCAAAAGAATTTGCAAATAAATTATTCATGACATGATATTTTAAGTGTTTTTAAAACATTTTATATTTATTATTTGAAATTTATAATAATTTATTTTAATGCATTATTGAATAAGCTTCAAAATCATGTTTTTATTTGTAGCATTTGAATAAATTTTGAAAAAGAAAATGTACGTTAAAATTTAAATTTCCTAAACAATTCCATGTCAAATATAATAAACTTAAAATTTCTTTTCTTATTAATAAAGTCTTGAAGTGGTTTGGTGGTTAAAACCTTGGTGAGCCTCCATGAGGTCTTGTGTTCAAACCTTGATGAATGCGAGTATCAATGTACTTTGTATAAATGCATATATATATATATATATATTCATTACATGTAATTTTGTCCATGATTTCATGCCTTGAAAAGAAACTGAAAAAGTTGAAAATAAAATAAAATGATGATGTGGCACTTTATTCCATGTCATATTAACTTAAAACCTCATATATCCATGTCATTTTTAAAAAATAAAAAATAATGTAGTGCAACATGTGATTATCCAAGATGACTAAAAAATATTTCATTAAAAATGTTCTAATCAACTAGTCATTTCTTACCAAAATCATAAAAGTTGCATATTAGTTAATTTTGTCCCATTTCATTAAAAAGCTAATGAATTTGGGTAGTGAAAAAATACAAGATCTTTTCTTGTGGTAAGAAATTGGAAAAGGTAATGGTTGCAAAGGTTTACCAACCTTCATAACAACTATTAAAACAACTAAAATAATGGTGAGTTAATTATTTCTTCAAAGCATAGTTTTTTACAAACAAAGACCGGAAGTCAAAAACAAAACCTATTTTCATGACATCTTATTTAAAGTTATAACAAAGTATGCACATAATGAAAATTTTGAACTAATAAGAACTTGGATTTCACAGATATTTTTATAAATGTTTAAACATGCTTGTAATCATGATGGGAACGATCTTAGAAAATTAATGCACGTGAAAAGTACCAAACCCATAGTTTGTCAATTATTTTCATCCAAATGAACAAGATGGAATTGGCATACTTGGTTGCCTAAACTTTAACAACCATAGCATCTTGCTCCATGTCCACAACATCCTTAAAGTCGAATTCCCTCAAAACCAAATAAGCCTTGACGCGCTCCCTTGGACCACGCTTAGATGCTTGGCATTGCAACTTCTTTCTTATAACTTTCATCACACGCATTAGTGTCATAAATTATAAGAAAACATGAAGATTTGATGGATTAAATGAAACCCTTTGTTCTCCTTCCACCACTAGCCATTTGCCCAACAATGCCTTTTCTAAAATAGAAGAAATAAGGTAATATGCACTCCTTTGAGCTAGAAATTGAAAAGGCATTACTTGGTCCACTTGTGAAATCCTCAACAACAAGGTTTTTTAAATATTATGGAACCTTTCGCCACTACATAATGTTACATGTTTACTATTTGAATAATTTGTTGACACATTCTTGGATTTGATCCAACCAATGAACTCCAACAACAATGTTATTTGATCATCATCAAAAAAGATTATTGTTAGCAAAATTTCTCCAATTCCCTTTAAAAACAAGATTATTTTTTAAAACGTTGTGTCCCCTATTTGAACAATTGGATGTCCAATGTAAAAGTACCAAAATGAGTAAACATCATAGTTGACATCACTTGTAAAATGCAATAGTGCAAACCTAGAACAATCTTGTGCGTTCTTCACCTTAACATTTGGAATTGCTTTCAAAGACACATTAAGGCTCCTTTTCGGCCTTCAACTAGTGTAAAAGCTACAAATACATGTCAACCAATGCATGATTTCTGATACTGCAATCTTGTGAAATGGAATAGATTTAACCCAATTGATTTTTTGTGTTATGTAGTTCGTGAACTCCTCCGTATATTAGAATCTTGGTGGTTGTTTGTTCAATAATATCACAAGAAGAAAATTTGTCCTTTTTCACCCCACACATTGTGAGTATTATTCAATTTAACTACATTTCAATTACATTTAGCCATCTTAAGTTTGCAAGTGGCCTGTTGCACTAATTAATGGTCAATATTAGTCATAGCTATTACATTCACTATGTTATTCACTTATGAATATAATTTGAACCTTATTTTTTTGATAATTCAAATTATTGATGTGGAAATTGAAGTAGCTTTTAACTTTATTTACACAATGCATTATAATGTATTAATGAATTTTTTGACATTTCAAGATGATACATGAGTTGAACCATCAACTTTTAACATGTTGAAACCATTACTCATGAGTTTCATTTTACATTTGCCACACATGTAATAATTAAAAACCCCACATTAGAACAAATTAATGATTTTTTACATCTCTTCAATTATCAACATGTGTACATGAATTAAACCATTCACATTTAATATGTTAAAATCATTACTCATAAGTTGCATCTTGCACTTACTATAATATATTGAAACACATGTGATTCAATGTTTTACAATTATCCTTAAATCATTTTGTGAATTTTTTGACATTTCTTAAACTATCAACATCTTTACATGAGTTGAATCATCCACTTTAAACTTATTGAAACCATTATTTAGATGTTGCATATTACACTTATTAGTATATATTGAAACACACATAACAATTTAGTACTTCACATTTATACTTGAACAAGTGAATGAATTTTTTCACATCTCTTGAATTATCAACATTTGCACAAGAGTTGAATCATTCACTTTGAATATGTTCAATCCATTACTCACAAATTGCATTTTGCACTCACCATAATTTTTTGAAATGGATTTATAAACATGTCTCATATTTATATTTGAGTGGGTCAATGATTAGGTCAAATGTTCATGCATGCCAAGTTTAGGATGCATGTACACTTTTAAATTATAAAATTTTCATATATTAAATTCTTATACACTTATGTAAATTAGAGTGTATGTTTTTCCCTAATTTTTTTTAGGCATCATGTGGACAAGTTTTTTATTACAGATGTTTATGATGCCACACCAAAAAACCTCATAAATAATCCCTAATTTTTTTCCCATTTTTCTTTTTCTTAGTGTATGAAAAAAATAGTCCATGTTATATACATATATAATTAGTTTTTTTTATTAAAAAAATCAATTGAATGCCCCCAAAATGTTTGATGAATAACCAATCAGCTTCTTCATTACATCACACCTCAATATTTGCAACACTCACCAACACGACCAATAATGTATTTTTTCATGAACTCTCTTAGCTTCTATGGCAATCCTAAATACTAACTACTACATTATTCATGTGCAAGTTGTAATTGAGCTCATGTAGATCACATGAAGTTTATTTACATTCAATTATGGTATTCTTTGATTTGTAACTACCTTGAACAATAGGTGCAACACCCATGAATAGTAGCTAACAACCCTTCCTCCCAATGCCTACTAATTAATAGATACTAATTAATGGCAATGGACAAAACTAGGTTCCGCTTGCAATTGACCTTTTTTGTGCCACTACCATGAATTTTGTAAACAAACCATGAAAGAAAAAAAAAAAAGTAAAACTAACTAATAACTTTGTTTTAATTTCGTTTTTATATTTGTTTAGTACATGTGCAAATTCTATGTTTAAAATTATTTGTGCTAACCACAAAAACTATGAGAAGTGGCCATGGAATGGTAAAAAACCATCATTTGGTTGTCTTGGTCAATCAATTTTGAAGTACAATCAATGGTGCTTAATATGATTACATGTGTCTTACATCGAAAATGAAAATGTGTGGTGCAAGTTGAAGCATAAATATGGCCAAGAAGCCTTAGAAGGTAATCAACACACATTATAAACCCTCAAAAAACCTAAACAAGGGAAAGAAAAAGAAGACCTATAAAAGGTTGATCGAAAAAAGGAAGCACCCTTTGGAATTGAGATGGGGAGTCACCCATTGGTTCTTATCAAAGACTTGTATTGTGCACATGCTTTATTGGAGGAGTTCAAAGACAATGTATCTTTAGAGGAGGCTCAAACATTTAAGGACTTCACACTTGTTAGTGATGAAGTGTTACATTGTGAGGTACACAATTGTTCACCATGACTTTCATTTTAAGCTACAAATACTCAAAAATAATTATTTGATCATAGTTACATTGATTAAAGTATTAATGTTTTAAATGTTGTTTTGAAATGTGACAAAATTGTAGTAGAAATCTTTCATATACATGTCTATTCAAAGAGGTTGAGGGTGAGAACAAAACATGGTGGCTTCCATGTGCGGATGTTTCCTACATATTGCCTAAAAGGTGCAAATGCATTCCTTGAAAGGTGCTTCACAAAAAGCTTCAACATCCCTTGTGTGGAACTTGGAGGTATGAGACCAAGTTTGAAGCATAATTTTGTAAATGTTGAAAACAATACATCACATTATTTGAACTTAATGAAGAATTTGCAACAATGGACACTTAAGTTTTGATTGAAGTAATGGGTGACTATCTTCATGCAAAGGTTAAGATTCTAGAAGGGGTTGATAACAACCCAAAAAAAAGTCTATGAAAAAAGTGGGCCACAAGATTGGTGGTAGCACATTCACAAACATACATTGATTTGAATCTCATAATTTCTAGCAATTGAGGGTTCTAGGTGATGCTACTTTTGGAAGATCTTTGTTGAGGAGAGTGGGTTAAGTTTCAATGTTTGTATGCTTATGGTTCATTTTCTTGCTTGTTTTTTCTTAGATCATGGAGTCATGGATTTTATTTTTTTCAAGACATGTTGTGACAAGCTATGAATTTTATTTATTTTTGGTTTTGCCAAAAACAAATTTTGATGTCATTTGCCATGATGTACATGTTCATACATTGCATTTATATGAAATACGTCACACATTGATGCATGCATTCATCAAGGTTTGAACTTAAGACTTCATGGAGGCACATTGAGGTCTTAATGACCAAACCACTTCAAGATTTTATTAATATAAAAGAAAAAAATTAACTTTATTATGTTTGGCATGGAATGTTTTGGAAGTTCAAACTCTAATGTACATTTGTTTTTCAAAATTTATTCAAATGCTACAAATGAAAACATGATTTTGAAGCTTATTCAATAATGTCTTAAAAAAACTATAAATTATAAATATTAAAAATTTAAAGGTTTAATTTTAAATTTAAAAAAACATGTCATGAATAAATTTTAAAAAATTTTGGGTTTAAATTGACCTACAATTTTTATGAATTCAATTTGAATTTAAGAATGCATTCAAAAAGTCTTTAACAATGTTATTTCCATTCTATAAAATATGCCCATTTTTTGAAAAATTGAAAGTTTTCATTTCCCAAATATGATTAAGCATAAAATTTTTAATTATTTTTGCGATGTTGATAAAATGGCAATCATCCATAAGAAGATTTAACCGTATTTGGTTATAAACAAGTTGTGGAGTTGGAAAACTTGTTTAAATCTTTCAATATTATGGTTACCTGCTATAATTTATTTGTTATATATATATATAATTTGACACAATTTGATTTTTTCCTTTCAAAAAGTCCTTTGTTGACATTGTTGCCCCTTTAAATTGACAAAAAATGGCCACAAATTTTTTTAATTAAGTAGTCAATATAACCATTTAATATACCATATTTATTTAGCAACATTAATCATACATTAATACAAGTGATTAATTACACAACTTGAAAATAATCACAAAAAATTAAATAAATCATGATGTAAGAATATATATTTACCTTCATTTCCCTTGTATAAATAAAAGGAACATTATTTGGTGAAATTGTGGCATTAAATAGTTGGATTAAACCCCCTCCCCATTGACCAACATGTGTTTTGGTTTCAAATTTTCTTAATTTGTCAATTTGTTTTGGGAAAAAAATGGAAAAAAATAGTGAAAGTTTTTTTTAAAAATGTAAACAACAAAAAAATTGCAAAATATTTGAAAAAAAAGGGTTACTCATAATGAATAATTTTTAAAAAAAAATTCTAATAATTTTAATTTTCAACACACAAACAATTCCAACATCAAATTTATTTTAAATTTTTAAAGTTCAATATTTCTATAAACGTATCCAATTTTTTTGAAAACATTAAAATAAATATTAATGATGTCGTTGAAACGTTTTTTGGTGGAGAATTTTCACCATTTTGCAAACATAAAAAGGGGTCATCAACATCAACAAAATATTCTTTAGTTAAAATTAAAATTTTAAATTATTATTTTTTGAATGATATAATTTTACAATGGGTTTTAAAACTTGGAGCCGAAATATAAAAGTATTTAAACAAATTAATACCTCCATATACATGGTCCATATCCAAAACATGGGTAAATGTTTTTGTGGACATGATATTGAAGAACATCAAGATTTTGAAAAAATAAAAAGATAAAAAAAATTCATTAATGTAATTATTATTCTCACCATTTATAATTCATTCATTTATTTTATTTTTCAAATAAAACTTAAAATTCACCTCTAAATATTTAAACATAAACTAAGAGCACAAGCCCCAAAAATTGATAAATCAATGTTTAAAATAAAATAATAATTAGAAAATGTTTATAATAATAGTAATAATTATTATCAAAACTTAAAATCATAATATATATTTTCTTATAAATTAGAAATAAAATAAATTTTAAAATTTAAAGTCTAAATCGTGGTAGGAAAAATGCTTCTATTATTTTTTGTTGCAAATAGACAAACAATAATTAATTGAGTACATGTGGTTTAAAACCTACTACAACAATGTTGGCAATTGCAACACTTGAGGTTCCAACTTTCTTCCCTTCTTTGAATGTAATTTCAACAATGATGGGATCTCTTTAATTTCCCACAAGCTTATAATGCATGTGCAAAATAATAACCATTATTCAACTAAGAAGGTTTTTGAGAGATTTTAATTATGGGAAATTGATCGTTTAATCCTAGCCTCTAACCCATCAACCACTCCAACTATTTTTTCAATGTGACAATTGAAGAAAGCACCATCTCCCATCTTCACCTTTTTTCGGATGGGATAGGTAGTAAACACTTGAAAAAAAGTGAAGTACTGGATTCCCTACTATTGATTTGCCACCAAAACAATCAAGACATTCTTAGGAAGATATGTTTCAAAAGGATATTAATACATTCAAGGTCTCCAAAATACATTGGAAATGTGTTTTTTCAAAAGTGGCATAACTTAGGGCCAATTTGAAAAGTTTCGTTCAAATTTCTCCATAGATCAAAGGGTGTATATCTTTTTTTCTTTTTTTTTTTCTTTCTCTTCCTAGTTATTGTTATTACATGCCATTTTTCTTATAGAAAGGTGTTTGATTTCCAATGCTACAAAAATTTTGGAAACAAAAGGGCAGGGTGCCATTCAGCAAATATGAAACCCTAATTCTTGGTATTACAATTGTGCTTCACTCACATGAAACATGTGGTAGGCCTACCCATGCAATGAACTTCCACATCCCATAATCCATTGATTCTCACCAAACCAAGTTTCATTGACATAAGGACAAACCATGTTTGGTGGAGATTAACAAACATCCATGATTTTTTGATGATATTAGAACCAACATATGACTTGAGCAATATAGATATATGTTTTGGAAAATTGTTATTTCCCCATTCACCATATCCAAGATTTCATCATAGATACTAGAAACAGATAGTCACATATAAATCAATTTATATTACTTTCCATATTCAACTAGTAAAAAGAAGATAAGGACAACAAAGCTAGGGGAACTTGAAAGATATCATACTATGTGCATGTTGGTGATATTACATGTTGGCCGTTTTGAATGCCAAGCCCAAAGAAAAGAGGTTTATGATTTATATTTATGAATTATTTACAATATAATCACAATGATAATCTTTTAATGCATTCAATGTCCTGTGATCATAATGCATGTGCAAGACACACACACACACACACACACACACACACACACACACACATATAAAGAGAAGATGTAAAAAGAACAAACCTACATGTAGACACATATGGATGTGAACAAGAGAGAAACAAAAACAAAGATTTATTGTTTTACCTTTTCTTTATGCAAAATTTGCAACTCCATCTCCCTTCGAAAGAATAACAATTCTCCTAAACAAACCCTTCTTCACTCATATTTCTAGTTCTAGTAACACCATCTCTTGCACCACAACCCATTGTGCAACGCAATGTTCCTTACAACACTCCCTACAACTTCCCTAACTCTCCTAAATTATTTTTAACAATCAATGGAGTACCTAAGAAGTTGGTCAATGTTGCATTTATGAATAACAAATGATGATGTGGGATAATGTTGTAATGTTTCGTTTCATTAAATTTATACCATATCCTTTGTCAACAAGTTTAACACAATACATGCATTCGATATATTAAATTATAAGTACCACTTATGATGAGGCAATACAAAAGGCTTGTGACCAAAAAAATAAATAGGATCCTACTTGGGCCTACCTATTCAAGCTTACTTACCTACCTAAGCTTTTAGCTTAGATTCATAAGTTATGTTAATAAATAGGCAGCTAGATTGTTAATGTGGCTTTACTATGTTTAAACATGTATCTAGATACCATAAATCAATATATACTTATATTACTTAATTATATTTTCCCACTATAATAATAAAGTTATGATAGTAATAAAAATCACATGAATAATGGCAAAAATTACTATGACCTTACTTATTACCAGTGGCATAACCATGAGTATGATTTTACTACATAATCATGTAGTAATATGTGACCTATATTACTACAGAAACAATAATATGTGTAATAATATATGCCATGTTTGGTGTAGTGTATGTTAGGTGAAACTAGGTTAACTAAACATTAAACTTCCTACCTAGCTTAACATACTTACTTAGCACATACTTAATGTACTTATCTAACCTAATGTATCTATTGAACCTAAAGTAGCTCTCACTCGCCTACCTAGCCTAGTGTACCCATTTAGGTTCAACATGTAAGTAACTAAATTAAACTAAATTAAGCTAAATTAAGTGGCTAGTTAAACTAGCTAAATAGGCTAGTTGGTTAGATTAAGCTAAGTAAATAATTAGGTTAAACTAGACATTGGTCAATATACGTAGGTTAGTAAGTAATACTAAAGTGGTAAATGACACTTCCCAACCTACAAGTTTTTTTCTTATCCACCTATTTACATCCTACTTACCTTCCTACCTACTTACCTATTAATTTTAAAAAAAACATAGTTAGTAGTGTAAAAAAACGTGAAAAAAATACATGTTCATAATTATAGGTTGACAAAATTTTAACATCTTATAAATATGTGCTGCATTATTTAAGGATTTGGTTTATCATTATAAAGGTGAGAGGTTCAAGTCCTCATACATACAATTATATACATGTTTAGAGGGTTAATGTAACCTAGGTCTAGCTTAGATTAAAGTGCTAACTTAGATAGGGTATGGTAAGGTATAATAAAATGGGTAGGTTAATGAATGGATGGGTAGGTAAGATGCCCATAAGTTGATTACATTTTTGTTTAAAACCACTTGGTAGGTATGTCAACATTAGGCAATCTAAATTAGGCTAAATAACTAAGTTAGGTGGTTATGTTAGGTTAAGTAGAAGTCACATGTCATGTTTATAATCACATGTCCATCATGTGTAACCATCTATATAATCATATGTCCAATCATATATGTAGTCTTGTATTTGACATGATCACAACCCTTAAACTCATGGAATCAATTTATGATTATGAGCACATCTATAATTAAATAGTAAAAATGAGTCTGATTTGATTACATGGTCATATAGTCCCTAATGGCATAAAATCTAGTTTTATATGTAGGCATAAAACCAAGGTTCTCACATAGTGATTTGTCAAAATTCATTTTAGTAGAAGCCTTTTGCCAACTTCACTTAGTAATTTTAATGAGTGTTTTTATCAAACGTTACAAGGGATGATGAAAGGGATGTTAAGGGATGATAAGAGTGATGGTGTGGGTGACAAGGGTGATGAAAGGACGTTAAGGGATGGATGTTAAGGGATGACAAGAAATCATGGTGGGGGGTATTGAAAATAATAATAATAATTTAAAAAATTTAAAAAATTATTTATTTTTTGAATGTTGAAATATGACATGAGGTATGGAAACAATAAGGGGGTGTTCATGTGTGCAAAAACTCATTATATATTCCAAACATTGGGTGCACTAGGACAAAATAATCCCAAACCTCCACGCAAACAAAAATAATAAATTTAGGTTAAAAATAAAATGGGGTTTAAAAACATTTGTTACAGAGGATATCCTAGGAGGCAACCTTGGTACAATTATTTGCTCCTTGTCAAAGAAGGCCATGCTATGAAAACATTATTATGCCTTCGACCTTAAGCTTCACCCTTTGTTCCCAGGGTATAATGTGTCTTGAACAACAAGGCTTTTCCCTATGGATAATGGGCAAGGGTTGACCATTCCATAATACATAATTGTCTCCCATAATCTGTCCCTTAGAATAATTTGAAAAATGGAGGCCCAGCACAATTTGCGGGACATGAAACCCCAAAATTGGCCTCTTCAAGGTCCTTTTCCAAGGTAAAAAAATTGATAGAGTTATGACTTTTAAACCAGATGGCTATAATTCAATTTTGGAGGAGAAGAGGCACCCTTAGGTGTAAGGTTCCTCAAAAAATGAAAATTCTTACACATAAAACAGTTTTGGAATTTTTTGTCTTGTAGTTGGAGGGTACCTTACCATGCATAACATTGTGTGTAGTTGCTACTCTATGCAACATGCTGTTCTGCTAGTATGGAGGGCATTACAAGAATGTTTTCCCTCTTGTATCGAGCCCATTACATTTATTGTAATGCCTTTCATTCGAACAAAATAGCATTACAAAGGGTATTATGATTTACATAATGCATTCCATAAGAGTGGAAGAGCCCACTATATGAGGGCAAATTTTTTTTGATGTTCATCTAAACAATTGAATAGTTGAACTTTACATTGGCAAACTCCCTCAAAGTGGTGGACTCTGGAAAGGCAAGTCTACCCTTGATTGAAACCTTGAGAAACATGCCCTCCTTTTGGGAATGCCGCACTCCTTGTTCATGACAAGGTGCCATTCTCCGATAGGAGAATTAGTCTTTCTGTGTAGCAGTAGATTGCAATGAAAAGTGATAGGAAAAGCATGAGAATAAGTTAGTTTAAAAACGGATTCAATGTGAATGTGGTTTTAAACATTTAATCTTTTGGAGGAAGATAAGCCCCTAAGAGAGGTGTTTCAAATCAACTTTCTGGTTTCAACATCACATCATTCGCTTGTGCTTTGTTTTGTGCTTATTATGCAGTGTCATACAAGTTCCTTGTTTTTTGTGCTTTGTGTTTTGCCAGAGTTTGAGTGTACTTAGATTCTTAAGAGACTTTGCAAGCTTGTGTTGCAGATGAATAATATTTTAATTTGGATGTGATGTGCCATGATAACACATCACACCTCTATAGAATAGATATAGAAACTTTCCTAAAGGCAAAATCAGCTCTACCCGCACTATGCACAATACTTTTTTGAATGAAACACAATCAGATTTATGTTAGGTTGGGATAATAATTTAAGTTTGGCCAATAGAATTATCTGTAAAGTCACCCTGCCTTCCCCCTGTCTTTGGCCTGCATTAGCCCCCATCCCCTCTTTCAGTGGTATCTGCAAAGTAAGAAAATTTTATTAAATCTCAATCTGAAATGCTGAAACTCAGCATTTAATGCATAAGGTTCGAGAGTAATTATAGTAGTTGTACAGGTAGGAGCAGTGAAAATATATGCAGCAGCGGTGGATGCGGTGAGGAAAAAGGAAAGACAGGATGAAACTCAGTTTACCACCCAAATTGGTGGAAAAACTAGTTTGGGTCCCAGTTATTCCGCTTTGTAAAAAATTTATTCTCAGTTTAGCGTTTGATGCACTGTTATGTCGGCACTGGTCGTTCTCGCTCGCGATGAACGCCCCCTAATCGTAGCCCGGCCCCTTTCACAATGCAAGCTTTCATATTTATGACTGGGGCTTCGAACAGTTAACAACCATTTTAAACATGAAAAATATTGTTGAAGGCCCAAATGCGCACTATTCATGGGTGCACCTTTGATCTGCTCTAAGGCGCCCTCCATATATGACTCTGGGAAAATTTCCACCAGTTCTTGACTGAGTGTGTTAAGTAATTAATGCGTGAATGATTTCCTTTCATCCATTTTGGTGTAGCCCTAATCACGACCCCAAGCTTTCTCTCTCTCTTTCTTTCTCTTCTGTCTCACACTGTCTTCGATGTCTGTTGTCTATTCCTCTGTTGTCTTTCAGGCTCTTGTTGTTTTCTGGCTTTGCTTTGTACATAATGCCCATAATAATTGCATAATGCATGAATGATTTCCTTTCATCCATTTTAGTGAAACCCTAAATTACGACCTCAGAGGCTCTCTGTCTCTTTTCTGTCCCACACTAGCTTTAATGGCCTGTTCGTCTGTTCCTTTTTTTTTTTTTGGTCTTTGATGGTCTTGTTGTTTTCTGGCTTTGTTTGTAGTGAATGAATGATTTCTTTCATCCATTTTGGTGCAACCCTAAATCAGAACCCCAGGCGAGCGCGCTCTCTCTCGTGTGTCCCACACCATCTTCAATGGTCAATTCGTCTATTCCTTTGTTGTCTTTGACTCTCTCTTGTTCTTTTCTGGCTTTGCTTGTTGCGTGCAAGCCGTGCCATTGTTGTTGACATGTTGCTGTTGTTTTTCTCATGGAAGGAAAGCATGACGTATTGACGACTAGTCGTAGTAGTAGTGGTGGTGCTAGTAGCTGTTGTTGTTGTTTTTGTTGTAGAAGCCTGGGACAGAATAGCTGATTATGATGAGATAGAGACCTGGTTGCTTCTTCTGTGTTCCTGCAGTTTGCCACTGTTGTTGGTGATCCATGGTTCGCTGCTGCTGCAGTTGCTTCTGCTGCCGCCATGGGATCTGGCTCCGTCTTCTATAGTTCTAGCGTCGTCTTCATCGGCGGTGAGCAGTCGTTTTCTCGCGTTCTCATAGGGCTGCTGTTGGTGTTGTTGTTGCGGCCCTTTACTGTATGCTTTCCCTCCCTTTTTCCTCTTTTTTTTTTGCCGCTGCAATGAATGAATGCATGAATGCATGGTTGGCGGTGACCATATTTATGTAGGTATCTCTACTGGTGCAAATCGGCAAGAAGAAGATGATGATGATGATGATGTAGCTAGGTATGTGTCCATGTTGTTGACAACGATATGGCAGATTGTTTGTTGTTGAGCAGTAAGGGAGAGTAAGGTATGAAGACAATTGTCTTGTATTTGGGTTTATTGCCTCTTGGGGGTTTCAAATCCTTTGCTGAGTTTATCCTTGTTTGAAAGTGCGTGTGTCCCATCTCTAACAAGGAAGACAGGAGCAAGTATTGTAGGTGAGGAGGATGCTCAGAGGGTGTGTGTGTGTGTGTGTGTGTGTGTGTGTGTGTGGTTCCTAATTTCTGTACTCTCTTCTTGGCTTCCAGGTACATGTAGATGACAAATTGTCAGAGTTTGTTGTGACAGTATGACTGTAGTAGTAGTGATTCATGCTTCCTGGTGAAAAGAAAAGGTCCATCGTTGGAGGCTTCTGGTCATTGTTCATCATGATGAACTAGTTCTGTTCTTTGTCAGCCTCCTCTCTTCTTCCTTCCTGCAGTTTTTGCACTCAGGTGTTGACCACCCAAATGGTTAGTACAAAGTGTTTTTGATGGGAAGCTTTCCAGATTCTTTGTTTGAAAGTAAGTGTAATCACCTGTTAAACTTGGGTTCTCAGAAGGAGGTTGCTAAATGGGATGATGACAATGAGGATTTGCTGCCCATTCGTGTTCTTCCAGCTTATGAAACCCTGACCCCCAGCATAACTTATTAAGTCCAAGAGTTCTGTTCCTGGAAACCAAATCCTCAGCAGAATTAGTAGAGGATAGCTGCAAATTTTGCATTATAGACACCAGAGACAAGAAACAGCAAAACTGTTGGTGAATAGATTGTTCATATTTTATATTCTTCTTGGGATTTTTGATCTTATCTTTCTCTTTCAGGTTTTGTTGAGCTGGCATCATGGTTCACTTTTCCCATTACTGCCAGCCTTGTGACAAACTCCATGTTTTGGTTCATGTTTGACATTAACCTACATCCATTGCTAGGAACTGATGAAGTTAGTGGGGATATTATGGTGAATATCATATACATTGCTGTTGACTTTGCATGAAACATGTGTGTCTGTTGCTGTCCTTCAAACTACTCCAAAATTCTGTTTTTTGGTCTTGTTTTCTGTTTTCTTTAGGAGGCATTTCCTCTTTTTTATGTTTGCTGATTGGTTGCTATTATGTTGTCAAATCTGAAATACCCATTACAATTGAGTCATCTCTCAAATTTTTCAGTTGGACTTTAAGTTATAAGTGTTGAGATATTCTCAGTACTTATATCCTTGATATTTGTTAAAAGATATCCTTGATGTTCCAGCAATGAAGTACTGAGGACAATTCTCAGCTGTTGTAGATGCTTTTGTGCAGGCAGGATTGCTACTTTTGGAAAAGTGTTAAAAAAGGAAGCCGGTTACAGATTCTGCCTGGATGAAAGTGTTCGTACTCTGCAAAGGAAAGTCAACTTCTACAAAGCTGAACACAGTCACAGCTTGTACACATATATCAGGAATCCTGGACTGGCAAAGGGCAGGTAGAGATGTAACATGCAGTATTGAATTCTGCAACATCAGCTAGTACACATTGGGGTTTGTGGTTTCCACACTCAACCAAACAAAGCACAATAAAGTCAAGACGGGGTCCCTCTGCTGTGTGGCCGCAAGGCCACAAGAGTCTCCCACCAGCAATGATGGCTGGTCAACAGCAGCACAGGAACCTCATTGGCGCAGCAATGAGGGCTTTTCACCTGTGCTTTCAAGCAGTTGGTTGGAGAATAAATCCCAACCTGAAGATTTGGCAACAACCTCAGATGCATCTCAGTTCCGTCAAAGATCCCTGTCTTCAAGTAGCAGGGGCAGCAGAAGTGGGAGTAGGCTAGGTAGTGCTAGGCTGATTGGCCATTTCCGCAGGCACTCTGAAAGCTTTTTCTCTTTAGGGGATAGTCCTTTTGACAGTTTCCGGACAAATGTGTGCAATCCTCTTGCTTTATCCAGTGATCACATCAGCGACATTGCTCCTGCCCCCACAGGTATGATGGTGTTCTTAGAGTTTTTCTACTCAGGTAGGTGATCAGTGGAGAGTCCTGGTGATAGGGTGAAGGAATGTTGGAATCTGATTGTATGAGCAAAAACCAAAAGAGGCTTTCAACCTTAGACTCACCAAAATCTTATGTGGGCTCAAAGCACCAGGTTCATAATTGCTCTTTGTCTTTATCATGTGCTCTTCAAATTGCCAGTTTAAGGGCCTTTGGTATTGAGAACGCAGTAACTTGAAGTAGTGTACCTATTAAAGTTTAAGATGAGTGGTGGCAGATATGTAGCAGGTAAATCCTGTTGATGAAATTGTTTGTGTTTGTGTTGCAGTACCAACATCAAGCCCAACCATTATCCCATCATCATCCAAGCAGGTTTAGTATTCATGCTTGTCACTCATACTTTTATTCCTTGTTTTGCTGGGAGGAATTGTTCATTTATATGCATGTTTTTGTAATGAGTTCTGCAATCTGCCACTTTAAGTATAAGTATACAATTAAGTCACACCAACCTCACAGTCCAGGAACCCAGTGACCTACTGACCCCAAACTCTACCTTGGAGCTAAGTAGTGATGTTGTTGATTAGTTTGTTTGTTCCTTTACTTCTGCTGGTAGGAAAGGGGTAGTTCATCAGCCAGAATGTCCACACATCTAATATCATGTACCGAGGAGTCATGTTGTTGATCTGTTTGTTTTGTTACTTTCTTCAGTTTGGAAAGGGCTGTTTATCAGCCAGAATCTCTGTAATGTCTAGTGACTTGTGACTCACCACAGAGGAGCACTTAGTTGGTGAACCAGCAGTTTTACCCAAACCCCTATTGCAGCACCATTTGAAGAGCCTGTATTCAGTCTTTCCAAGCCTCACTTCAAATTCCCAATTCCACTCTTGTTATACATATCTCAGACAAACCAGCTTATATCTGGTTCGCACCAGTTGAGTTCCCATCTCTGAGGACTGGGTGTTGTTTCATAAGTTACAGAGTATTGGAGATGTGAAGTGCAGTTCTGATGTGTGATGTGGCCTGTGCAGACATCTTCTGAAGCAGTTTCATTACCATACCAAGAGCGCTTGCGTTGGACAAATGCAAGCAGCCCATCTGATTTTGGCTGGGGTTCAACCTATGAAGGTGTTGATAAAGCCGCAGGGTTGCTATCTGTGGAAAGGATCAGGGCAAGGAACACTCAATCTGCCAGTGCCTCTTCACACTCTGAGGTATCATATATTGTACCCAGTTTAACTGAAATTTTGCTGTTTGTGTTGTCAAGGCAGTTCAGTTTCTTCCATGAGTACACCTCTGGCAGCTTTTGGCCTGTCTGAACTTAACTGTGTATTGGTAATGGCATATCACAGACTTGTGGTGTGTGCAACCGTTTGCTAAGTCAACAGCCACCCTGGAGTTCACATCGAATGGTTGGAATCACCGATTGCACTGTAGTGGGAGTTCTCGTCTGTGGCCATGTTTACCATGCTGAGTGCCTGGAGCAGGCTTCTCCTGACTCTTTACGTCAAGACCCTACATGCCCACAGTGTGGGATAGCTGAGAAAGCTGCAACCAAGGCCAAGGTCTTGGAGCCAGTAGCCTCAAGAGGTGTAGGAGTACGAGGGACTGGTGGTCTTGCACCAACAAGCTCTAGGAACAAACTTTCAAGGATTGGAGTAGCGACAGATGATATCACAGGGCCTGAGGTTGCTTCTCGTGGAGCACAGGTGTCCTCGGTGCACAAAGAGACACTGAATGCAGGTGGAAAACCTCATTCACCTTATGATCTCTTTCAAACTGAGAATCTCTTTCGGAGTAGGTCCCTCTCCAGAAAGCAATTTCCTGTCAAGCACCGGTTAACTAGGGGATCTAGCAGTGATATAGGGTGGAGATGGCCTAGTGCTTCTCCTGCTTTTGTATCTCCAGATGATTGGGGAGTGGGTGGCCTCAATCCCCCTAGCAAGAATTGGAGGTCAAAATCTTTTTCATTGTTGAGGATGTCATAGGTTTTTTAATGACCTTATGGTGCACCTCAGCTTCAACCACAATGGACATTGATCCTGTTAGGGATTCGCCCATAGACTTGAGGTCTTACTCTTGCAGCTAATGTATAATGCAGCTGTAAATCTGGGGATATTCTTTAGACCTCTGCTTCAGATAGAGGGGACATTGTTAAAATAGGATTTACAGCAGTTAAACAACAAACTGTATTTGGTGGGAAACAAAGTTTGTTGAGATTGTTGTGAGCAGCTTATATGGAACTATTAGATGCCTAATTGCGTCCAATATATCCCCCTAGACTTTCTGCCAAGCATGTCACCAATTGACATGGGGAAAATGAAAACAACACTGAGCTCAAAGAATTTGTCACCTGTCCATTTTAATAATATGGTTCTTCGGCTGAAATTTAAAGTATGATGTTGTTACAATGTCTAGAAGTTTCTAAACCATTAGGTAGCCTTGCTGGTGTGACAATTTGTGTACATGCCACACAAATGAATGCACCAAGCACCTAGCTGAGAATAGATTTTTGATGATGCCCAATTTCAATTCTCTTCTCTTTGCACTGGTATGCTTAATAGTCTTTCTCTCTTTGTCTTCCAAGAGTCTTCCTAATGGAAGCCTTAAACAGGTGCAACAGACTACAAATAAATTAGAGAATTGTCACAACACTTAAAAAACCCCAAGGCTCCAAGGTCCTTTCCTACTTTCCATTTGTTTCCCAGGAATTGACTCAACTGCACCTGATACAACTGGCTGAAGTAAAATGTAAACCTTGCCTATCTGCGTAGGCATTGAAAGCATGAGTTTGATTAATTTTCTACTAACACTGTAGAAGAACCACCACAGAAAGGACTGCCAGAATTTTTCTTTTGTATTTTCAGCTCCCTTACCTGCCTGAAGAAACCTGTTTTCAGCAAGCGGGATCTTTTGCAGTAGAATGTACCAGCCAGGCTGTACTGGGATCTTCTGACCCACAAAAGATACCAGCCTGTCACTATTTCTAAAAAGTGAAGAAATCCCAGCTCTGCTTTCCAAAGGAAAAGGATATGAGTACAGGCACTTCTCCTATACTTAAATATCCCAAAAACCATAGCACAGGGGGCTGATAAAACATATGCCACCATGAGTGACAAAGATTCTCCCCAAGGTTTTAAGCAGTACAGAATTAAATGTGGTCAAAGTTGCAAGTTTGCATGCAAAGAGAACACTGACACCCATATCTCAAATCTTTGAACTCTCATTTCACAATTCTTCCTGTAGTCCCAAGCAGGGTTGTTGGGTCATGGGTGATAATAGACTGATTTCATAAACAAGAACAAGCTTGCATAAAAAATCAAAAGTTCGTGTCAAACTAAGGAAACCATTTGTTTGCACAAAACCAAAATGCTCAATAAATAGGGTTCCCCTTAGAGTAAGCTTCAATGTTTGTGAAAGGGGTAGGATTTGCCAACGATATTGAAAACCCATGTAAGTTCAGTACAAATGAATGTATAAACTTGAAACAACCACCCCACTGCCATTGCATCCGGCCCTTCTAGCTTGACCTAAGCACCACATGTTCGGATTCACTCACAAATCGCAAGCTGTGAATTTGTGAGTACGTTCTTCCTTTCACACAATCCTGCTATGCATCTCCAAGTGTCCTCTTTGTTGTACTGATATATAGAACTGCATGTAATAAGCACTTGGTCAACAAAAAGGTTCGCTTTAAACAAAACAAATAAACCTGAACTTTGAAACACAAACAAGTGCTCAAATCTATCAAGCTTTTTGGAGACAAGGACAGGATTTATGATATTCTTGAACTTCCAGGCATTCTGCAATGCAATAAGTGCCATTCAATCATCATAAATTTAGTCTCCCAATTTTGAACAAGCAAGCCAAATCCAATCTCATCCAGGGGTTTACATCCAATCCCTACAAAGCTTTGCATTGTAGGGATTGGATGTGAACCAGGGGGTGAGTTTTGGAGCTGAAATGCACATTTCCAGAGTGAAAAAAATGCAGAGCCTATGCACTCAGATACAGCCTCATCTGCTGTTAGTATAAGGTCAGTGTTTGGACAAATCAGCCATAACTTTATCTTTACTCTCATCCAACCAGATAAAAAATTGTGGCTTTCATCCAACATTTGCTAGCTACCTCTTGTATGAACAGACCTCTGACAGGGGAAGAAGGAAATGTTACCATTATTGCCTCGAATGAAGGCATCTCCATATTTATTTTTCAGTTGACCATTCACGTACTCTTCAGTTTGCTCCATTGCTATGTTCATGTACCCATCCAAACATGCTAAAATTCCTGCACCCAACCAAGACCATGACTTTTGAATGTGCTAAACTTGGAGTTGTGTTAAGCCAAGCATTCAATACCAGAACAATATCAAGGGAAAGGCACTGGAAGTGTCTTTGACCATAGAGAACTGTATCATCAATCAAGTAAAGATTAGCGTGTTGTAGAAGAGAGACTAAAACCATCCATCAACTCTTAAATTTTGTGTGGGTTTGTCAAACTCAACCCCAAGGTAACAGCCTCCTAGGCAATGATGGTCTACATTCCAAGGTTGCAAAGCATCTGCCAGAACTTTCTGAGGCTCTGCAGATGCAGCAAGAGAAATCTTCAGAAAGGAGTTAGTTATCAAAGTTGAACCAAAGGTGACAGGGCTTCTAGTCAATCTGAACAGCAGAAAGTTAAATTGATGAGATTCAGGAACCAATGGTATCATAAGCAAAGTCTAGTATTGACAGTAACAGCAAGCAATATCCTAAGACAGGCTTCCAATCATATTTCCAATTAACCCTAACTCTAAACCTGAAGCATAACCAGAAGAACTTGAAAGGAAGTTTTAAAATAAAACGAAAATGGAACATAACCCTGACGCACAAATTAACACCATGCTGCAATCCCAAACCATAACAAAAAAAGGGATGCCTATAACCTGGGCAAACAGACAAGAATCCATTGACCCTAACCCCTGAAGAAGTCAATATGATATTGTTGCCTAATAGCCAAAACCTTCAACCCTAACTACAGAAACACCAGCCAAGAACCTTTTCTATTACACAATCAAAAACCTAGTCATAATCCTGAATCAATGCAGAGGCACATCTTACCAAATCACTGACGTCTAACCCTAATCTTGAAGCACAAGAAAGGGGGAAAAACACTAGGCCTAGGCCTTGGTCTAGGTTAATCTTGAAACAAAAGAAAGGGGGAACTGACCTCTAAACCCTAGGCCTGAAACCTTTTGAATAGGTTTTGATAGCGAAGATTGAAATTCTCAAAGCAAAAATGAGGTACTTGTTGAAGCATGCACACAGAGCGTTGCAAAATAGCAACAGAAAGAAAGAGAATTGCAGTTTAAATGGCGGAGTGGAGCACTAAAGTGTAGTTATATACATGAAACACACCGAGGCACTGACGCCTAAACCCTAATCCACGAACCTCTGGGAAGACGTTTTTGAAGCGAACAATGCAATCCTAAAGGCAAAAAGAAAAATGGAATATATATATATTGGATTAACAGATACCAACGGAAAGACAGAATATAGCGATGAAAAATACCGGAGCGTACAGCATACCTCGATAATCCACTCCCGAGTTGAGCTTCACCACCACAGGCCGGCCTCTAATAGACTTGAGAAAATCTGCAGGCGTCTTGGCCGAACCCACAGCTCCTCCTCCCGCCCCTCCGCTCATCTCTCCCCTGTTCTGTAACCTCTTCCGTCTTTTCTTCCGTGTTCTCAAAAACTTCCAACAGGAAAGCAAAATGCGACCAAGTGCTTCGTAGAAGAGGCTAAAGAAGACGATGACAATGGAAGAAACAAAACACGACACAAGACCAAAGAACATTCTGGACCATAATGATCCCATCCAATTTAGGGTTTCGTAACTATGGGGCGTAATGTCACATCAGTGGACCGTCCAGATGCAGCGCTGCACTTACGGCTGGACATCGTGCACGTAACTTCGTCTCAATGGACCGTCCAGATGTCTCCGACTGTCGGAAGCATCTGGACAACCCTAATTCGATTAGGGTTTTGCATCTCAAGGTACACTAATGCAACCGCGCCTGTCTCCCCAATGAAGCAGTTTGCCGATCACATCGATTCCTGCAATGACGTTGTTGTTGTGTTATAATCCTGTTGTGTTCTTGAGAATGTTTGCTTTGGGATGTAAGTAATATTGTGTGGTGATGTTTCCTTGGGAGGAATCTTGTCTTGGTTTCCTGAGATGTTTGTGGAAGATGCGAGTTGATGTAGGGTTTTGGTTTTCGGAAGAAGGGAAGGTCGCATAGCTATGCAACTTTTCTGTCTCGGCCGGTTGTTTTTGGAGGTAGTCTTTTCGATACAGAATTGGGCCGATGATTATACCACATCTACTATACCATCTTTCGGGACGGAGAAACCATTTTTTGGTTGTGCCGACTTGTGTATTTATGATGGCCTTTTCCCATGTATTTATCGCAACTGCCGGCTGCTGTGCTGGCACGAGCAAATGAACGAACTCCTTACGGGTAGATCATAGAAGAATGACCATCTTCTAGATGTATTTGTCAAGGCTCCAACGATTTCTTGACAATCTTACTTTGTGCTGAAAGTTATCTCTTTGATTTTCCTAGATGTATTGTAATGCAACATCCAAGCTCTTCAAACTTTTTAATGTAACGGATGCTGGATTTCCATAAAGTAGAAAAATGCATAATGATTTGCAAATTTTGGGAGTCTTGTTGGTTAAATTGCAATGTTACATTTGTTTAATGTGTTTGTGTTCTTCTACATGAATGAAGTTCATGGAATCATTGTAGCTACATTGTTGTCCCTACTCAAAATGAGGCATGTCCTTTGGCACATTTCGCACAGGAACTCAGTGCGCAGGTTTGTGTATTACACTTGTCTATACCCATTGTAGGGAGCTGATTAAGTCAGCGAGTAATTTGTGATAGATAAGTCTGCTATCATACATGTTACTGTTAATGGTCCCTGAACAAGTGAGAGACTGTCACTTTTATTCGTACTGCTAGTTTTTTTGACTCTGCCCTTCAGGGTAAAGACATTGTGATGCACCCAGAAGCAGACCAAAAGTTTTGTATTCCTATGTACTATGGTCATGTGGAGTTCATTTCCAGCATAACTCAAGGATCCACTTGGGCTTCACCATGCTAATCACCATGTGTTTCCAATTTAGTATGTTGAATATTTATCATCCTTATGGAAGCTGTGTAAAAGGCACAGCCATCATGCAATGAGCTGCTGCTTGTTCTTTGTTTGAATTCTACCCTCCTGTGTTTTTCTTCTTCCCAGTTCTTCAGTCCATAAGTGCAAGTCTTTCTTTGACTTGTAGGAAAAGTTTTAACCTTGTTCCAGCTTTCTTTATTGTGCGTATGGAAATTTTAAGCAATCTTCTTTTACCAAGTCATGAATTGTAAGGATGGTAGTTCAATTGGCAAAAACTAGCTGTTTTCAACCTTTGAAGATTAGATCTCCAAAATACATTCTCTTTCTTTTTCCCTCTCCTTTGCATAGGAGTATTACTTTTTTCAAATGTTTTGGACAAAGAGATACCACCCTAATTACAAAATTATACTTCTAGTTATGCAATTGTAACATGTAAAATGATGGTCTATTGATGGCTTTTCCAACAATGGATGAGAAACACTGGTAGCTAGGGCATTCATGAACTGAGATTTGAAGTTTTCAACTTGTTCAATGTGGTCTAGCATTGATTGGAATTGAAGTGGGATTCATGTCCTTAGCACACATTGTGAGGTATGAAGATCATTCTCTCAAAGAGGTGACACTATTGGCACTTCCTTTTATCTTACTCCCTGAGTGTTCAAGAGCTTTGTCTCACCAAATGAATAGCCTTGGATGGTGTAATTTGCATTAGTTAGTTGTTGATGCATTTTTAGCCAGGTTTAGTTTTGATATGGTGCTTCCATGATTGGCCTGGCATAAAAAATTGTTTTGCAAATGTTCAAAGAAAAGGGATTTGATTCTCATCATCAGAAGAGACCAAGTACACCATATTTTGCTATGGCACAATGCAAGTTTCTGCTTGGGAAATTTTGTTGCTAGAAGTCAAGTAAATTGAAAATGTATTCACTGTTGTGATTTACTTAACTATGTAGTCCTTAATCAAAAGCTCGGAGAGCTTACAGGTTACATGGACAGTGTTTTTAAGAATGGAATGCAGTTCTATCACTAGCAAGTGATTTGTCTAACTAGTGAAGTCCATACATGCCTAGCCTGTGTGATGAGGTAGGTGATGTGGGTATAGCAAAAATCTTTTTTTGAACCTTGTTTGTTGAGGGCCTCTTCTGCAGGATAAATCACTAGGTTACCTGTAGTTCTGTGCTTGCCAAGAATGATCATGTGGTTAGGTATTGAAATTGGGAATGTTAGGTCCTTTTTATAGGACTTCCATGAACAGTCCTGTTTGGAATTGAAATTCTGTCATAGTGAAAATATTGTAAGATGTGAACTGATGGCCATAACATGGATATCAAAATTATATGTGTGTGTATTTGTGTGTTTGGGTGATGTAATATAGGGGTGAACACTTGGTGCCTGCCCTAAATGAACCATAAATGACAACTTTCTTTTATGAAGTTTGCTAGTACAAACCTCACAATGGTTTCAAATTAACACTTGAAATGACAAGCTTGAGATGCATAGGAATGAGACATCCTCAACCAGTGTTGGTGCAGTATGTGATTTCTTAAGAACCTCCATTTCTAGTTTTTTCAGAGTTTGAAATCAAAGAACCTCTGTTTCTGGTTTTGGAACACCCTCAAAAAACCACTGGTTTTCATGAAATGGCAGGCAAAAGAACGAGAGTTCTCTAGAAGGCTACTTTCTTAGATTTTTTGAGAATTATGATTACACATAGGGATCAGTTCTTAGATTTTTTTGAGATATGTGATAAATATATCAAAATTGGTCCCTTTGATTTTTGAAATTCACAAGTATGTATCTTAATAGCTGCCCTGATGACCTTCAGTTATTTGATGCCATATTTCTAATAACTATCCAACAGTGGTCCAAAGTCCAAACACGGCAACAACCAAAAGGCCAAGAACGTGAAGGCTGCGTACAGCTCAGGTGGGAGACGCATCCTGCAAAGGAGTCTTTTAGCTTTAGTCTCTGACAAGAACCAAAACTCAAAGAGCTTTTGAAGCATGACAGTTAAACAGTAGCTACGGTCATCAGTACACACCTTGGTCTGCAATACATGATGTCATACTTCTTTGTTCTTTCAAACGCATGTAACTTACAAGACAACAGATGTGAGACTTGTATTGATAAAGCCCTTAAAAAGCACTCAAACAGATTTCCCAGTGTATTTGGAGGGCACCTTACATCAATGAATATCCCTCCTCCAAAGTTTTGGTATCTTGTATCTTGCGCCTACTCTAAAAATTTCCTAGTGTATTGGGAGGACACCCTATCTCCGTGAATGTCCCTCCTAGAAAGGAGGAGGAATCTCGTGCCTTTTCCTTCCTTGAGAGAGGGAGGAAGGTTATGCCTCCTGTTGGAAAGGGTATTAGAGACATGGCATCAAATAGTGCTTTACATTTGAAAGTACAAACTCCCTGGTGTCAGACTTTCAAGGTAGATGTATATAATCCCCCTGCAATATAAAGAGCACTGGGCCTACTCAGTTCTATCTCTTTATGGGATGTATTCGAAACAGTTCGCTGTGCCAGGGCTTATCCCCCCGGGCCCATAGTCTCTTGGGAGGTCAGCAACCCTCCTGCAGTTTGGTGAGTGTCCTTGTCTGGATCATAGGACGCCCACATTGGATGCTATCCCAAAAGTTGTGTGCTCAAAGTTGAAACCAATATTGGGTGGGTGTCCCATTTTAAAGAGTCTGAGTCAGGTTCACAGATCATACATTTAAAGGATTTGGAACATCTCTACTACCAGACTGACACAATGATAAGCTCCTTTGGGAAAACAGAAGTTTGATGCTTAGATTGATGTCCAAAGCGGTGAACTACAAAGCCCAGGGGGCAACTCCCAATTGGGATTAGGTGCAGCACACAGATGATGGCATTATTAAAATAAGGGCGCACACAAGGCAACAATCAAGTGCTGCCCAATTTCAGTAATGCCTTCACTTGGATGCTTTACCAAGCATAAAGAGTGATTTCATGTTTTGTTTTTTTGTCCTATGATACCTAGTTGGCACCCACTAAGTATCACATGCAAAAATGACATTGCAAAATACAAACATGTATAGGTTTGAAACTATGTATTTTTTTTACATAGTTATGAAAATCTATGTTTTTATTTGTAAAAATACATACTCATTTATTTATTTTCTATGTATAATTATTATGTCACAACCATCTTCCTACCATAGATTTTGTACATTCACAAACTATGTCAAAACCTTTGAAAATTAATCTTTCAATTCTTTTCACAAGTTTATAAAACTTTTCAATCTTATAACAAGTTCTTTTCATCAATTGAAAGTGTTTCCAAAAGTCCCAAATACTCATATATATATATATCAAACAAAATGAAACTCAAAAGAAAGTTCTTAAAGTATTACACATTACATGGTGAACCATGATTCAACATGCACATTAATTTGTGCAAAGACTTTCCTTGTCAATCACCATACTTGAGTCATGCACATTAAATTTTACAAAAACTAATTGATAATAACTCACCAAACCATTATTAAATTATAAAACCTCACTACTTAGTAAGTCACTAATGTTAACCCCAAGGTAATTACATAAGTAACAAACTATTGACATCAAGGAACAACAACATTCTTTACAAAAATGAAATGCCTACAAGAATGGAACTTCCTACTGTACAAGGTTTTGTGCTCTATAAGGCACTCTCTATATACACTAGAAGAATCAAAGGTCTTTTTGTGACCCAACACCCATTGGTTTGCCATCCATTGGAAACCCCATTATGATTTAGTTGTGGATCAACCAAATTGCGAAGGTTTGACCTTTCTAAATTACTTTATGAACCTTCTTACTTCTAACTTGTGATAACTAGTTAACTACATAGGTAGGTGGATAAGTACCATAAGTAAACAAGGCGACATCATAAGTGGTTATTATTTAAGTAGGTAAGTAAATAAAATACTTGGGGGTTATTAAATACATAGACACCATAGATGATCAATAGTTTATATATAGTTATAGGATAAGAATACAATGTAATTTTTTTTTTAAATACACACATCATCCACCTTGTGTCAAGGGCATGAAAACAACCAAGTCTACAAGATTTCCTAACTAACACGAAAATAAGGGCAAATTTAGTTTCAAACTCAAATCGTGAAACAAAAAAACAATAACAAAAACACGACACATGCAAAATAAGAATCCAACAAGATTTTATTGTAAGAAAGAAACATAACAAAGTTATGACAAAAAAATGTACCCAAACTAATGCTCAACAAACAAAAAAATAATGGGGAATTCTACTTATATTTATACCTATTGAGCACATAACTCAAGGAAGTTTTTTAAAAAAATTCCAACCTACATGTGGCCCATGTGTACCCAAGATTCAACTAAGAGTGAACTGAAAGTTAACTAAAAATTAACTAGAAGTGAACTTAAAATTAATTAAAAATGAACTAAAATGAATTAGATTTTATCTAAATATGAACTAAAAATTAATTGGAAATGAAGTAAAAATGAATTAAAATGAACTAAAACTAAAATAAGAATAAGGTATAAGTTCATTGCAAATCATAGATGAACATACATATGAATGAATTCTATGGCATTGGCATCTGTGACACTTTACATGGTGCATTGGTTCACTTTGGCTCTTTTAATGACCATCCCCAACATGGCAAAAAGCTTACATTTGTATTGAACTCAAATGTAAGCAAGTTCATCTCTCCTTTAAAAAAATTTACAATTGACTTACTTTTTTGAAACCATCCACAAACTTGAACCCACACTACATTAGGATTGTTTTATCCCAAATATAAACAAGTGGATCATTATGTGATGGCATTTTCCACCAAAAAATCTAAAAATTGATGGAATCATGTAATTGCTTTAAAAATTTGATGGGACAATAATGTTTGAGCTACCACCATAATCTACCATTAAGCACTAGGAGGTGGTCAGATGCATGGAATGGACAAGAAGGATGATGGACATGCTTGGACTGTCACAAAAACAACCAACATCAAGAATGACCTTGACCTTGACTTTAGGTGGTCACATTTCCTTGGTCACTTGCAATGCACACACCTAGATTTTCCTTAATTGCTTTGTTTGGGTTCAAATAATGAAACTAAATGGGATGGGTTTTTTATTTCACAACTCCTTTTGGGAACTAACCCCCCCCCCCCCTCTCTCAAAATCCACCTTGGCATGTAGCTATTGTTTAGCTCATTTGAATGGAAATATAATTTTGATTTAAATATTAGCCTAAGCAAATAAATCTTAGTCTTCAATTGTCACTTGCAAGTTTGTTCCCAATTCAAACCAAAATCATAAGGTAGAAACACTCAAAACTATCAAATTTTTTGCAACAACTATTGATTTTATCTCAAACTCAATTTTTGGTTAAATACAAGAGAATTCATAAATCGACTCCAAGTGGAATTCTAATTTTTGGACAAGTTTGTGGAATTAGTTATGATTTCTTGAAAAAAAATTATAGACTAACTTATTTTAACACAAGCATACTTTGTGAAGCATGAATCAACACCTCCAACCCCTTGTTGTTCATATCTTCATATGGATAAATAATGTCATTAAAAAGTTATAGCATATGTGTCAAATGTTGTGGTTGATGTGATTTTTAAATGTAGAAATTTTAAACTTTGTTGAAATTTGATAGTGATTGGCTATTGATTTACAAAATTGCATATAATGATTTTGCAAGGCCGAAATAAGAGTTCTTAGACAATGACCAATTCTAAAAGGTCACTATAATTTTTGCAAGGGTATTAATCCACCCTTGAAGATGGAATTGCCCCCAATTGAAAGGTCACAACTAGTTTTGGTAGTCCTTCAAATTGGATGACATTGATGTATAATAATATTGAAGTAAGATTTTGCAAAACTAATCATCTTCTTCTTAATACTTGTTTTTTGGAAGGTTGTCACTTTTAAGAATCGTCATATTCTTTTTAGACTAAAAGCATTGCATTTTCCATTAGAAACGAAAGGCAATTTATCAAAAATAATTTGACAATTTGTCTTTCTTTTCTTATTATTCTTTGGTTTTCATTGTTTGCTTTATTTGAACTTTTAAATTTTCCTTCAACCTCTCCAACAAGATCTATGAATTGAAAGTTGATAATTTTGTACAATTACAAGTTTTAACAAACTACTAAAATTCATTTTGCTAAACCAATATAATATTTGTTTCTTTAAATATTATAAAATCACTTATAATAACATTTTCCTAGTTTTTTTTGGGTGAGTACGAATCTTTTGTAATAATTTCATGATGAATTTAGACTTCAAATCAATTCAACAATCCTTTGAAATTTCTTTATGGCAAAATCTTGGGTCCATTCATAATTAGGGTCACCCAACCCCCAAAATTTAATACAAAATTCAAAACTCCATAACTTCATCCCTTTCAAAAAAAAATTCAAACTTGTCTAACTCCTCCTTTAAATTTAAATTAATTTCAATTAATTCTACCAAGCTAGAATTTACAACCTAGCTTAGGATCATTGGGCCAATTTTTGTTGACAAAAATCATTTTGTCCAAATGTTTTGATTGTAAACATCTCCTAAAACCAGCGAGGATTCTAATTAAAGAAAAGACCTTATTCATCTCAATTTTGGATTCAATTATCCTTAAGATTTGTTTAACACAAAAACCAATGGGAAACATATTCTCATGTTTTTCCCACCATTGAAGTGGACACTTGATGTCTTTGACATCCATTTGATAATGCATGAAAATGAAAAGCTTTCTATTGTTCAATTTTGTTGTTAACTCACTTGTATTAACTACAATCATTTCAAAGATAACCAAATAGTTGTCCTTTTCAACCCCTTGATCAACACTATCCCTTTCGGATTCAGCTAAAGGATGTAAATAATAATGACACTTAAGAAGCATAGGAAACAAAGATTTTCTATGATATTCTTCAACAATGGCCTTACCTTGTTCACGACCAATATTAAGTTAAGCACAAGACAAAGGGTCTTAAACCTAGGGTCCAACATCAAAGAAAGCATATAATGGGATTTATTTTCTTCATATATGTTTTTAAGAAGGAAAGAAAATAATCCAAAACCCCAACAACTTCCTTTTTAATGTTGGAAGTTAAACATGATAACTCAAAAACAACATTTGCATCTTCTTCCATTAGGTTGCCAAAGGTTGCATAATGAATTTCATCCTTGAATTTTATATTCTTGGATATAGCAAAATTTAATGCATCACTTAACAACCAACGACCCCTAGACTAGTTCAAAATACAAGCAAACACAACAAGGCCAAGGGAATCAACAATACTATGTGCCATGTCAATGGAGGTGGTGCTCTTGCAATCATCTTCAAAATATTATATTACATAGTATAATAGTTTCTTTAAGTTACAAAACTTCCTATAAAAGGATAACTTTACTAGCAAATTTGCAAAGACAAAAAAAAAATGTTAGACTATGTACGGTAGGAATTCAAAAACAAAATGCAAACATAAAATTTGTACCATGTCTTCACTTGAGTATTCAATTTCCTTGGGGGAAGATTCGAATTGACACATGTTTTGTTCCATTCTTACTAGCCTTTTCTTAATTTTTTGGCCAAGTTATGCATTTCTATAAATTTTCTTGAGCAACTTTGATAGATATATATCTTAAGCCTTTGCAAAAAATTTCATTTATTGTTGCATATTGGTGTGTCTTAGAAAATGCATGACCAAAACAAGTTCTATGAAAACTTTCTTCCAAACCCATAACATCACAACTTAAAACTAATTTTACGGTTGTAGTCATAATGTTAAGATTAAATCCCTCATCCTTGACATAAACAACAATTTTCCTCCTCAACTCATAAGTGTTCAATAATTTTATCAAATTATTGGCCAAAGTTTGTCCAGTAATATCTATTAGCTCAAAAAGGCCAAGGGTAATGTGGTTTGGTTGCTAATCAGCCCCTAAAATTGATCACCAATGCAAAGATATCATGTCCACCTATTGACATCCATAAATCAAAGCTTGTAGTTGTAGAATGACATTTTGCTAAAGCTAGCAAAACATACAATTATTTAATTTTTTCTACTAAACTTGGCAGTAATTCATGAAAAAATGATTTTTTGGAAAGAAAAACAAGTCTTGGACACAAAATGCATACTAAATTGTTTTAACCAAATACTTTCCACAAACTATAAAGGAAGATGGTTTTTGATAATTAGAAATCCCAAATCCTCCAAAATTATTTTTGCAATAAATCATATTTCTTGAAAGGTTCCTTTGCAAGAAAAAATAAATGGATATGGAACTACTAAACATATTTGGTTTCTTCTTTGTAGGTTTTTTTTCATCTTCCCTCAAAAGATTGTTCATTTTTTCTTTATATATATATATATATAATGGTCTACATTTACATGTTTTCTCAATGTAGTTATACCATTAGTTGTGTTATATATGATTAATCCTCTTGGTGCTTGATTCTGGATTTAAATCAAAAATTGGAATATTATAACAAAGAATACAATGCATGACTTGAAAAGTTATTAAATCAATTTTTTTGTTATCATTAACACAATACAATGCCCAACATAAAACATTTCCACTATTTGGTTTCCAAAATAATCTTTGTGCATGTAACTTTCTCAAATTTTCTTTCATTTTTTCTTCATTATTTTTTGGATTTTTGCTTCCTCATGTTTAGATACTTGCATTTTCTTCAAGTTCTTGCAAATGTTCAAATCTTCCATCCTTACTTCATTCATGAATATATGACATTATTTTCAATTTTAAAAGATTGTTCCATGTTTAATTTGAAATTAAAAATTAGTTAATGATGAGTGACAAACAAATTAAACAATTATATGATCTACCAAAACTACCATTTACAAGATGAAATCTATTTCTTAAACATTTACAAAACAAGATACAATTTGTAATGAAATTTTGTAATGAAATATCATGTGTGTATCATGCAAAATGAAAGTATATGAAAATCCTTTAAAAAATAAAACATGAAAATATAAAAACAAACATTACACAAAACAAACAAAATAGGAAAAAAAGAAAAGCAAAAAAGACCAAATGGGAAAAAAATGAAAAAGAAGTCACCTCAAAGGTCAACTATTGACTAGTTTGGTGTTTGGTCTCCAAGCTTCAACTTGCACATGGTAAGAGGGAAGGGAAATACCAAACTAACATTAGGGACAAAAGAGCAGCACCAACATTAGAAAACAACAACACCAACATGAGAAAAACAATAACATAAGGTTGGGCCAAAAGGTACATAAACAACAACACCAACACAACAAAAGGAACAACACAACGTGACAAGAATAGTAGCACGATGTAAGAAGAATATCATGACCACATAATAAGAGCACCAATACCAATGCAACAAAAACAACAACACCAACACAACCGAAGTAACAACATAATGCAACAAGAGCAATAGCACAATATGACAAGGATAATAACATAATGCGAGATGAACATCAAGACCACATCAGAACAACACCACTAATGCAACAAGAGGAACAACACAATGTGGGAAGAACATTAAAACCACACGACAAGAGTAGTAGCACCAACATAATAAGAACAACACCAACATGACAAAAACAACAACACAACACAAGAAGAACAATAGGTCCACGCAAAAAGAATAGCAACAACACCAATGTGAGAACAATGGCACCAATGGGAGAACAACAACACCAACGCAAGAAAAGCACCAATGCGAAAAGAGTAGCACCCAATGCAAAAAGAGTGCCAACATGAAAAGAATAGAAACAACAATGTGAAAAAAACCAAAAAAAATACAACACATAAGACACTTGCAAAAAAACAAACAACATAGTTGGAAAAAAAGAACTTAGGCTCTTTTTATAATTGTTCCCTTAACCCCAACCACAAATAGCACCTTTGCCTCCTTAGTTGGCACCTATTGTTTACAAAACCTTAATTTGGCACATGATTTTTAAAACCAAATGTCAATTTTATGAGAAAACTTATATAGTTTTCCAAAAAAAAACTGAAAAAAATATTTTCATTCATGTGAGAACCTAAAGTTGGTTATCATTGTGAAAATTGGGTTAAGAACTAGGTTGAAAATTGGGTGACCATTCAAGAACCACCCAACATTAATTAAAACCTTAATACCAACAATTGTATGTTTACCACATAAAATACATACATTTTTAAACTATCAAAATAAAATAATATAAAATGATGATTTTAAAAAAACAAAGCATGTAAATTTAATTTAATTGCATTGTCACATGTCAATTTCACATTTGATCACATGTTAATGAATTCACTTATCCATACCAACCCATCACTGATCACTAAGAAACATGGTGAATTAACTATTTTTTTAGCCTAGTAAATTAGTGGTGGCTTCATCAAAATGGTTATTGAAACTCCTAGTGAACTAAACCCACATTACTACTAGTGCATGCAATCTTTTGCCCATTAAACAATCCTTTCAAATACCTTGATTATGAATGGAATCACTTATACTCATTTGATACTTTTACTAGGTGGCCTTATTAGTGACATTAATAATGCACTTGATTCTTCCACATATAACAAGAAAAAATAGGAGACCATTACAAACCTCCATTTAGGGTACAATGGTAGTTTGAGTTTTTTTACTTGACATTAATTTATTTTTGACATTACCTTAGCCTACTCTATGAAACATGTTTTTAGGCCCTCAAACCTATGTAATTGTCTATATTTTAATATAGATAAACAATGTTATTAAAAAGTTATAATACATGTGCCAAAAGGTTTTAGGTGACATGAATTTGTCACAATAAAATACATTTTATTTTTCAACATCAAGTAAGCAATGATATGAAGTTGGTGTAGACCTTAGTTTAAGGTACAATTACATGGTTTTGGGTGGAACCATTATCCCAAATCCTCCACAAACATGAAGTTTCTAAATAATTGCACATAAAAAGCTAGAAAAAAAAGTATGATAAAACAATCACACTTATCAATTGACTATCCAAAAAGTTTGTGAAATTGTCTTAAAAAAACAATGCTTACATCCGAGAAAGGCCATAATTAATGTTGGTTTAGTAACAAATATATTACATATAAATAGTATGCATGTATATGTTTAATTGTGAAAATGAAATACTAGAAGGAAACCTAGTCTTAAACAATGGTTTAACAATTATCGTGTAAAGATGTCTATCATTAGATGAATAATTTGAATCCCTTTGTTAATCAAGATTCCACCTAATCTAATTAAAATGAATAAATGCATAACGACTTGGTGATGCATTAATACTAATACAAGTATGTTTACCATAGCTTAAGGTGAAGTTCGGCACATTAGAAAAAATAATTAATTATTTAAAAAATCATGTTTTAGTTTTTAATACACAACTATTTATTTTCTTGCATGGAAACCTATAATTTTAATGAAGTTCATTGACATATGAATGTATATAGCTCAAGCATATGGATATATAAACCTTGAGTTACACACATTATATCAAAGTCAAAATCATTTTGTCCAGATCAAAAACTGATGATTCATCTTCCTAGGTAGACGTGGATATGTTATGGTATTTTTTTAAATACCTAGATGGATTGTGAAAGGGCGTGAAATTGAATATCATTTTTGAATTCCAAGAATTTTGAATTTTTTTGGTTGTACGTAAATTTGTTTGTCATAATATTGAAAAGTCATGGCTCATCAAACCATAATTTTCAATATGTTCCAATAAAAATGGAAAGAGAAACATGAATAGGCATTGCAACAAGAAGAGCATCAAGAGCATAATATTTGGTAGTGGAAAGTTTCAAAGTTGGTTTGTAAACAATTGGGAAAAGAATCAAACATTTAGTTGGACAATCAAAATTACAACCTCAAATGGCATTGCAATGACTTGGAAAACACATCAAGCAAGAGAATGACTAATGACAATCAATCGAAAAACTTTGAACTGTTGAAAAGGTACCTACACACAATTGTTTGCATTACATCTTTGGGCTCACATTTCAATTGCAATAGAAAGGGATACAAATTTGATGAACATTTTACATTATCTCCTTGCACTTCACAAAAAACCAAGGGAACATATAAGCCCATTTGATAAGCTATCTAGATGTTCTTTGGGATATATAATTTATTTTGGACAAAAAGCTCAAATCGGAGGTTGAAAGGTCAACAAACAAAGGTAAAACTTCTACATCGTACAATAATGCACTAATTACAAGACTTGATTGAAGGGTAAAAATGAAATATGAACATATATTTATTACAAAAGATCAAAGCTTTGGACAAGCCCTTTTGGAACCCATATTCCAACCTATCATCCAAAACTCTCTTAAGCTTAAAACCCTTTAATAACTAAGCAATTCATTAAATTTTATTTGAATGGCTGAAATTTTCATGAAGACCAAGTTGGGTTGGTCTTATAGAATAATTCTTACAATTGCATGAAAAATACCACCAAATTGGGAAGATTAAAAGACAAAGATGGCACATAAGGTGGCCTATGTTGTAAAAGGAGACAATGTGCCTATGACATCGGCTATAAACATAGGTCAAGTAGGGATTTACCTATACCTAGGTCTCAACATAGTAAAGTAGATAACAATTGATCCTTGCATTTTATTTGCAATCTACTTGCAACATAATTTTAAAGTAGCCATAAAATAAGCTATAAAATATTGACCTATAATTATCAATTATTTCAATGATCAATATGCATATGTTCTTTAACTTTGATATTACAATGAAGTTAATAACCACATTTTAATATGCATTTTAATGTGAAAATTTCAAAAATGCAAGCAATATTTTTTTTTTACATTTTAGGCTATCCAAATTTGTACAAATAAGTGAATGTAAATGAAATATTGAATTTTTTATATTTGAACAACATGATTTACCCATAAAATACATTATGTGCTTTCAATTATTCCATATTTATAATCGTAATATATCAAATTTCTAATGTAAATATAGTTTTGAACACAACTTGACCAAACATTTTCAAACATACTAGTTGTTAGATTTTTTATTATTTTAATATTCCTTATATTTTGTATTTAACTTACCAATGGAAGGCATCATGATTTCATAATGTTACTTAAAGGGTGTGAATTGCAAACATGTACAAAAGAATCAATTTTTGCATAACCAATGTTTACCTAACATGCTTACAATTATAATACATTCAATTAATGTTGAAAATGTGTGTTGTATTTGTGATGTGCCATTTTTAATGTATCAAACTAACATTTAGATAAATTTGAAAGTAATTCAATGAATATAAAATAACTTTAAACATTTTTAAAACCATAACTAATGTTTTTTAACATTGTAAAAACATTTTTAACATCATTTTTCAACTTTATTTTAGCATTGCTCAACCAATCTTGTGTAACCACATCACCTTTGGAATCAATCTTATTTAAGAATTTTTTAAAGGTTGTTAACATATCTTTTTATCCTACTTGGACCCTAAAGTGATTTTGAATTTACTTTATTGTACTTTTGTCAAAAAATTAACAATTTGAAATGTTTTACTTTTGTTGCCTATTTTACCATGCTTTCATCCACCTATAAGTGAGGAGAAAACATGGGAAAATAAAAGACATCTTCTAGGGGTTGAAGATAAAACCTATAGATTAATGTTACTTCATTGCTTTTACAAATCTTTTTAATAAGGAACAACCATAAGATGTATCCTTCAAAATAATGTAAGGAAGGTATTTTGTTTGGTAACATGGTTTCATTTGACATAATCTGCTAATCATTGGTCTACCCTAAACACTTGTCAACAATTTGTGAAGAACATTCCTTATCACAAAAATCAAATACACAAATTGAATTTACCATTGAACTAATATGATATAATTGGTAGTTTGGTAGTCCGTTCATAATTTAATGTGGGGTTCATATATTGAATAAAGTCCAAACATCCACACATTTGTTTAGTATTTGTATTCACAAACTATACCTCCAAATTTCAACCTACATATGTAATTATCCAACCCACATTTAAACACACATTTAAGAAGTAATTTCATCTATGGATATATAGCTCAAATACTAGTTCTTGAAAGAAAAATGGTTCCATTCATGCAATAATGGAAAACATCTTATTGAAATCAATATCTTCAACTTGTGAAAACCTTGTGGCCGATAAATGAACTTTATACCTTGGCACAAAACCACAAACATTTTACTTGATTTTGAAAATCCATTTTCACTTCATTAATTTGTGACATGGTGGAAGAATTATAAGTAAGCAACAAAGTCTTTTATTGTCTTGTAATGGTTCAAAGTTTAAATTAATGGCAGTTTCCCATTGTAGTGAATCTTCACCATTCAAGGCCTCGAAAAGGATGGGGTTCATCAATGTTAGTGCAAAAAACATAAGAAGGATTTTGATTCTTTCTAACCAACATTGGATTTTCTTCCATTTGTTGAAAAACTACTTCATCCTCCATGATTAAAAACCATTTGTTGTAATTGAAAATCCAAAATTGGAACAATTATTTCCCCATTAGAATTTTGGGATTCATAAAAATTGGCATCATGATTGATGATAACATGATGACTTACAAGATCACATAATATTTACCTTTTAGTCTTTTCATTATAACCAATAAATATGCATTTGACACCTTTAAGACCTTGATTCCTTTGGTACATGAATAGAAACAACACAGTTGAAAACACACCAACGATTTATGGAAGGTTTGTTACCACACCAAACCTCTTTTAATGTCATACTTGAAATTGCCTTGATAGGAATTTGAGTCTAAACATATGCTATAGTTATCACTTCATTTCCCCAAAACTATGGTTTAACTTCATGTGTTGCAACATGCATTGCACACTTTCAATAAATGTTCAATTCTTTTTTTCAATTATTCCATTCTATTATATTGCACATGGAGTTGTTATTTCCTTTATAAGGTCATTATTCTTGTAGAATATATTGAAATTTTTGGAGTTCTATTCACCACTTCCATCACATTTGATTGCCTCAAATCTTTTTTCAAATATGTTCTTTGAAAAACTACTATAACTATTCATAAATAACCTTTGAAGTCATTCTCCTAATTTTTATTTTCTTGTGTTAGTGTTTCACAAAATGACTTTTAAGGCCACAATAATAGCAAGCTTTGTTTTTTTGGGCTTCTCATTTGTAAATTTCCTCCAATTTACACCACTTTAAAACTTCCTAGAAATCCCCTATGATGATATTAAAATAGATGTGTAACCAAGTCTTAAGACGGGCAATAAAATGCCATTTTTAGGATGAAAAGAAGTTGACTACTTCCAAGTATAATTGGAATGAACAAGAGACCAAGATTTAAAGTGAGTGTAAAAAATTGCAAACATACTCCAATAAGAAGTGAAGATGTTCAAGTCAAAACAAGGCATTCCCAAGATTCCCAAATTGAATTCCATCTTTTGGAGTTGGAAGTTTTGGGGTGTCCCATATCTTTGAATAAAGTTTTGAAAGACCAAAAAGATTGGTTTAAATAATCCTTTCTTTAATCTATTAAGAAGTTTTTTAAAAATATAACAATAAATGGGGTATGTCACACTTCCAAAATATGGATTTGTAGGCCATTTGAAATGTTAGGATTCAAAGTGACTCTCAACATTTAAATGACATTTTGAGGGGTTAAATCAAGTATGATTGAAGATCTTGATATAAAGTTGGAAAATTGTTTTCAAGTCTACATGATAGACTTTTGACCCTATATTGTCTTATTTGCATGTCATTCAAGGGAGTTGGGAAATTTCAAAGAATGGAAACACATGATGTCCAATTTTGGGAGTCTTAGGGAAAATGACCACTTTGATGTAATCCATGTTAGGAGTTAAAGAGTATAGTATAAGGGAATATAATGATGATTCTTCCCAAGTCTAGGTTGTGATTATTGTTGGGAATTTCGTGAACGTGTGTTAATTCATTGCTTGTTTATGCACTATTTTGGCTTTAAATGCATTGGTCAACCTTTTGTATTTGGTTTGTGCAATTTGATATGATCAAAAACTCAATGTGATTTTTTTTTTTGCAATCCTATCTTGAAGTTCCCACACAACCTTCTTACCATGGTGTGAAGATCTTAAAAATGCACCCAAGGCTTACAAGTCTTATGTTAACAAACTATATCAAAAAAATTACCCCAATACTTTATGAAATTTTTTTGTGGATTCATATTCATGCCCTTAAACAATTTTGCTTCTTGGATTTTCCATGGTTAAATATTCAAGTCATTTAAACCCATGGTTATTAGCATTGGCCTTGTCACATCACATTAGTCATGTTTGTTTTGACAATAACGTAGCCCAATATCATGCCAATTTAAAATCAACATAGGGTCAACCTAGGTCAAAGTAGTAACCTTTCATTTGAAGACAAAAAATTCACCCCAATGGTGATCAACAATTATAGCTGCAAAAGAAAAATTCCAAACCAATAGATCCAATGACCTAAATTCAGTCCCAAAAACAAAAAAATATTTTTAAAATAATAATTTTAACCATCAAAAAATGTCAACCACATTTTGGTTGCCATTTGAACAATCAAGATTTTTCGTCACAATTGGTCCCAAAAGCATGAAATGTTTTTTGAAATAATTTTTAACTTTGGAAAAATGTTGACTTGATTTGAATCCCATTTGAATAGCCAAGATTTTAGGTCACAATTGATACACACCCCAATTGCAATATAAATGACTTGAATCCAATTTCGAAAGTATAATTAATTAATTAATTATAAATAAATAAATATAAAAATATTTATAACTTGATAGTCAATATTTATTTATTTTTAATTTGAAATTTTAAAGATTTTTTTAATCCAATACATAAATTCTTCAAGATATCCTATTCAATTATTTTATTTGAGCAAGGTATGAAAAGAAAAAGAAAAAAAAATGATTGAAATTTTTTGAAGTGGGCACATGTTTAATGTAGGTTCACAATTTATATTGAAAACATGATTTTATTGATAGATGTTTAAAAGTTTGAAGAATGCTTTAGATTTAATGCATAGATCATTGAAAATTTTGAAAAAATATTTACTTTTTTTTATTAAAAAAATATGAATATGAAAAAACATTTCAAAATTTGGATATACAATTTTTTAAAACATGGACACAATTTGTAAATCCACAAATCATATTTCAATAGTCTTTATTCATAAATTGCTTGAGTTTTGAAAAAAATTAATCCAATGCATACATCTTTGAACATTGTTCCAAAAAAGTTTCATTCATATCATTTGAACAAGGTATGAAAAAGAAAAGATGTTTCAATAATTCAGATATATAAGGGAGTATAAAATTGACACTTGTTAAATTTTTTGCCAAAACATTGTGTCATAAATCAATGTCATGATGAATTGGTTAAGGATTTGGCTTGTGCTTGTGAAGAGAGGGGTTCAAATCTTCATTGATAAATATTGAAAATAATAGCCAATTAATTTACAATCATTTGAGGCTTATTGATGTAAGCTTGCACACAAGTGGCTTCCTCCATCATAAGATTGTAAAACTCTTAATGTGGTTACAATCCATTGCCAACATTCCATCTTTTAAATGTTACACAAAGGTTATTTAAAGCATCTTTTGCACTTTTTGCATATGCTACACAATTTAATAGATAATAAAAAAAGGTTTTAAAATATTATCCTTTAAGCCAACTTCTTTTTCTTCATAAACAAATAATGTTAAAAAATGTCTCCTTTAGGAACAAGTTTTTCAAACTCAAGTTTTGGTGTTTATAGTTTTCCTAAAGCAATCTCCCACAAATTTTATCATGCAAGATCAACTTCATCTTCATCTTCCAATTATGAAAATGATTGCCATTAAGCTTTTTAATGCTTCAAATATCATAATTGAATGTCATGATTATGACTAGAACAACACCATAAAACAAACACACAAAACACCAAAGCTTTTAGAATGGACAACTAGAGAAAGTCCAAGCTCTAATAAGTTGTTGAAATTAATAATGAAACAATGAGAGAATATAAATTTAAAAACCCATATCTTCATTATGAGCTTTTCAACCAACCTTAGGATCACACAATTTGTTACAAACCTTATGATCCATCTTCAAGCTTTGGCTCATTCCTAAATTGGCATAATATGTAATATCCCTTTTACTTTTATGTCTCATGACTTACATATATTTAGGTTCATGATAATTGTTGTTTCTTGCTTTTTTATGCATGTTGTGATAAAGCCTAGGGATGGGGGGCATTTTCACAATGGAGGCCCAAACTTGGTTGCCTTATCCTAGGCCCCTTATTTTGGGAATGCCCCACCCTATGGCTTTACCTTACATTTACCTATTTGATCTACCTCAAGAGTCAAATAGTTTAGAGCCCCCCATTTGCCTTCACCCCAACACCCCACCCCCACCCCCTCCATCACTTTCACCCCACAATCTCTATTCCAAAATAACTTCTTTCACAAACTCTCCCTCACAAACACCATATAAACCATATCTAAAATCATCATT
>Ga0116227_10001351_pt1 | contig 54295 bp, 38 predicted proteins | sample S1TSphgellanicum_FD_89693 | JGI IMG/M metagenome (GOLD analysis project Ga0116227, IMG submission 89693) | Host-associated microbial communities from peat moss isolated from Minnesota, USA - S1T2_Fb - Sphagnum magellanicum MG | ecosystem: Host-associated > Plants > Peat moss > Unclassified... | reverse complement strand
GATCGAACAGTTGTTTTGAGGGTTCGGTTTTGTGTCTGTCTTGTCATCTGGTTGTGTAGCTACATGATGAGAGATCCGGTCTGAGGGTCATGAGCCGAATCGCACATTGTCTCGGTAGATTTGTAGTTTCAGATGAGTAGCTTGTGTGCTTAGGGAGAGTGGTATTGTACTGCAGCAATACCAGGAGAGCAGCTGAGGGTGATTGTCCCAGAAAGAATGCAGTTGTGGTGGTGAGAGGGGTCGGACGGGTACCTGTGTGGGTTTTGTGTCTTGGATTCGTTCGTGTCCCCCTTCTTTTTTGGTTACACAATGATTTAAAAAATTTAAATATCATTAAATATTTAATTACTATGAAATAAATTATTATTCTAAATAAAATTTCAAATAAAAATTATATTATTAATCCTTATTTAATGAAATTTGAAATATATGACTAAATTTGAAATATCACAATAATCTAAAATGAGACTATGTTGATTTTCATCATTATATATTATATTAGATCATGTATTGAAAAATTCCAAGCTTTGCCACGTGGCAAATTATGATTAGAAAATGTGTTGAAATTTATGGCCATCCATAATGGATGGCCTATATTAATGTTTCAATATTTTTAAAAAATTGCCAAAAAAAAATTATGTTAACAAATGGCAATTAGTGGTAGGGTTATTTACTAGTTGTGAAAAAATGGATAATAATTGCAAATGGTATACACTAGTCAAAGTATGGAAATGTATACATTGACCATATACTTCATCCATGGAAAATGTGTTGACATCAAGTTAAGTCATCATTTGTGGTTAAAGATTGAATGCAATTTCATTTATGCAACTAAAGAATTTTTTAGTTGCAAAGTTGATTAACTATTTATTAGTCACAAATTGTAATTGCAAATTAGGTTTTTTCTACTAGTGAGATTTCATTAGTTGGCAATAGAATGTTATCATTTATTGATCATAGATTACGAATAACAAAACAAGTTCATAATCAATTTATGGGTGGTCTTGATGTAATAATGATAAATGATTTTTATCAAACGCCTCCAATTCAAAATTCATGGATTTTTTCATCCAAAAATATTGGATTTAATATTTTAGCAAAAAACTTTTGGCATAAAAATGTCTAATGTTATGAAACAAAATGATGTTCATTTTAGTAATATTTTAAATGGGTTTCCAATTGCTTCACAAACAAATGAAGATATACATTTTATGAACGATTTTGTTTAAGACCACCATTAATGGATAACACATTACTAATTATATTCAATCAATAGGGCTAATTAAGTAGGCTTGGTCAAAATGGCCAATGGCTTAGTCAAAATGGCCAATTACAAATTCTAATATTAATTGCGTATCCTTGAACTACATGTAACATTTTGACTATGTTTGACCAATTAAAACAAAATTGAAAAATGTAAAAGTTAGCTAATCATAACTAAATGAATCATTACCAAAATGATTATGGTTAAACTAATTATATATGTGGTTTATCTACCTATGATTAAATTAATTATATTGAAAATGAATTATGGTTCAACCTATTAAAAAAACTAATTAAAATGAAGACTAACCATAACTAATCTAACCATGGTCAATTTAATCATGTTCAATAATTATGGTTAGTTTAAGCATGGTTTGTTTAGTTATATATGTTTTAACCATATTTAATTTAACCATGATTCATTTATCCATAATTAATTATTCCATCATTTTTTGGCCATAATTAGTTTAATTATGGCTAGTTTAGACATAAATAATTGAAAAATTATAAATAATTTAACCATGGTCAATTTAATAATAGTTGGTTTAGCCCTAGTAAGTTTAGCCATGATAATTGGTTTAACATAATTAATTTAACCATTACTAAGTGGGCAATTGTTGGTTTTATCATAATGAATTTAACCATGGTTATTATAAGCATAACTAAATTAGCTACAATTATTTTTAACATATTATTATTTTACTTTAAAATTTTAAACCATAATTAATAAACCCATAATTTTATTTTATTTTTTCTTTTAGTCATAATTATTAATCATGTTTATTTTAGCCATATAATTATTTTTTGAATAATTTTTTTGCCATAAAATATTTATTCATTAGTTAGTTTAGGTATTTTTAATTTATCAATGGTTGGTTTAGCCATAAAATATTGATTCATTTGGTTAGTTTGGTCATATTTGATTTACTTATAGTTAGTTTAGTCATATTTATTTTACTTGTGGTTAGTTTAAACCATTTCTGGTTTGGCCATGGTTGGTTTAACCCTAAAATATTTATTTAGTAATTAGTTTGACTTTATTTACTTTATTCATGGTTAGTTTCACCATATTTATTTTACTCATGGTTAATTTAATTAAATATACTTTAGCATGGTTGGTTTTGCCATAATTATTTTATCCAAAATTAGTTTAGTCATGGTTATTTTTCCATAATTATTTTTAATTTTTGGTTGGTTTAACCATTGTTAGTTTAATAATCATTAATTTTGCCATAATTATTTTAGTTGTGGTTGGTTTATGCATTATTATTTTACCAATCATTAGTTTTGCCATAATTAATTTTTCCTAAGTTAAATTAACCACCTATTTAACTTATGTAATGTAAGTATGTGGCTAAATAACATAAATACGAGTAGCTTTTATGTAGGTGTATTTATTTATACATACCCTACCTATACCCCACCTATTTACCTATATTTTAACTTATAGGTAACCTAGTTATATAAACTAAGGTATGCCATTTACATACCTATGATAAATTATTAATTGGTTAACTAGTTGTTTATTTAAAATACACTAATGAAGGTGTAATTAAACAATTAAATATTAATTATTACAAATACACTGTTGATATTATATAATGAATTAGGTCAAATTTGTAAGGATTAATTATAATTTGGTTGTAATTATCAATCAACAATATAGTACATTATAATTATTTTGATAATTTATATAATTAAAGGATTTATAATATGGTTGTAATTATTAATTATAACTAAATAACTAGACATTAATTATTATTAGTTTTTAGTTTAACTTAATTGACATACATATTTACCTACCTTTTTATTTATTCAATTTATGTATCTTACGTAGTTAATTAGGAATAATGTTGTGTGAATTACAAGGCTCTACTATTGTGTGTGCATGAAAATGTTTTTCCCTTGTAAAAATTTGTCCCATATTGTTCGTCATCCTTTCTAGATGATGAACAATATAAATAGATGCACCATAAGCATCCAAAACATAAGAAATATTTAAAAAAGGAAGGCCATTTGGGATGAGCCAATTGAAAAGGTTCAACTTTAAAGGCCAAATTCAAAATGAGATAGGATTTTCTTACCTAGGTCATCTAGGTGTAGGCTTAATTTAGGTGATGTACATTTAAGCCTAATAAAGGTCATAGCTTAGGTTGCCTTAACGTATTTTAGGTTTTTATATTTAATTATTAGTTATAGGCTCCTAGACCTAGGCCTAGGAACTTAGGTTGTAGGTTTCTAAACATAGGGACCTTAAGAGTAGGTATCTAAATTTAAGTTTAACATAAATTGTTTAGGTTATATCCATGTGGCATAATTAATGGCCAATGTTTAATTGCGATGTGGCATAACCTAGGTGACCAATGTTTAAATACCACATCACTTAACTTGGGTGGCCATTATTTAAATGCCACATGACATTTACCTAGTCAAAATGATTAATCAAAAATACGAATAAAAAATACTAATAAAAAATGCCAACCTAGGCCTAGTAAAAAAATACATGGCCAAGTCACAATGAATAGGTTCAAAACGACTTGTTCAAAATGACTGAGAGGTTTGTTTTACATCTATCCAAAATTTCTTGTAAAAAAAATTAAAAATTATAGTATTGACAAATTTTTTCATTTCCATTTTGGAAAACATAGTTATAAAAATTCCTACAACCTATTCAACCATAATAATGGGAGATTTTAACATAAACATGTTGACAAATACAATTGACTCAACAACATTACAAAATTACATGAAAACCCATGTTTTCCATATCACATTTATATAAAACACAACACCTAATTATACACAAATCGACCATATATGAACTAATGCCCCAACTCACCAATGTCATAGTGGATCAATAGAAGCTTATTGGACATATCGTAACCCTATATACTTTGCATTCAAATTACTTAAACATATTTCTCATTTTATTATACAATCCATCAATGAACTAACTTCAAACAAAAAATAGATTCCAATCTAAATTAAATTATAAAAACTTCCAATTCTTTAAACAAATTCTTTATGACTTTTAATACTTCAGTGTTGTATATGTGTATGTATTGCCAACATATATAAACACATGAAATAAAATTAAAAAACCTAAAAACTATAGCAACATAAATATGACTTACTAAATCATTATTAATCACCATTTAACATCTTACAATCGCATCTCACATTTAAATCATCTTATTGTAGTCATATTTTTTCTTCACCATAACACCAAATCATCAAATAGACCTTTTCATATTATGTTTTTATATTATATTTCATTTTTCATGGACATTAATAAATCCCCAATTAGCATTAACATAATGCAAGAGAATGAGAAATTAGTGAATTTTGGGCCTTTGGCTGAAAGGCCAAAAAAAGGGACAAGTGTAAATAGGTCCCCTTCTTTTGGTCAAGGGGACATGAGTAAACGTGACCAAATCTCTCATTGTAGACTTCTAGAACAATGCCACGTCAGATTTGTGGGTAGTGAATTTTGGGCCTTGACCCAAAGGCAAATTAAAACAGAGTATGAACAGGTCCCCATCTTTTGGCCAGGTGGAAATGGATCATTGTGACCAAGCCTCTCATAAAATGCTAAAAAATGATGCCACTTCAGAGAATGAGGAATGGAGTTCATAAAAAAAGGTAACAGATTTGTGCATGGAAAATTCTGGGCCTATTGGACCAAGGTCAAAAAAATGCCAGTGTGAACAGGTCCCAGGGTGTTTTGGCCGAGCGGACATGGTTCATTCTGATTAAGCCACCTCATTACAAACCCGGCAAAAAGATGCCACTCAGAAAATGAGAATTGGAATTCGTAGAAAAAGGTTACATATTTGTGGGTTTAGGCCAAAAAATTGACAGTGTAAACAGGTCCCCTTCTCTTGGCCGAGTGGACATGGATGAATGTGACCAAGCCTCTGATTGGAAGTAAACTCTCAAAACAGATGCAACCTCAGAAAATGAGAACTGGGATTCAAAGGCCAAAAAAAGGCCAGTGTAAAACAAGCCCCCATTCAACAGGAAAAGAACACTGCAAACTCCAAACCCTAAAGGCAGCTCGAATTTCGGGCCTTTGGCCCAAAGGCCAAAAAAACGCCAGTGTAAACAGGACTGCCTTCAACTGGACAAGAACCCTCGAAACCCTATTAACACTGATTGTAAATTCCCCAAAAAATATGCCACGTCAGAGAATGAGAAATGGGGCTCCCGGAAAAATGTAACAGCTTTTGTGGGTGGCCAAATTCGGGCCTTAGGCCCAAAGGCCAAAAAAAATATGCCAGTGTAAACAGAATCCCCGTCACCCGGACAAGAGCGCTCGAAACCCTAAAGGGAGCTAGACTTGTTGCACGAGAACAGAGTGCGCGAGAGAGACGGAGAGACGGAGATCGCGCGCGCGCGCGAGCGATCGAGAGAGATCGAGAACAGAGAAAGTAGCAAGCAATGAAGTGAAAAGGAAGGGGACAGCATGTGCGCGGCGAATCGCAAAAACAGGCGAAAATATTTGAACAAATAGGTAGGGTGGGGGGGCCTATATGCACAAGAACGGATTGGAAGGTGCAGCAGCAGAAGGCGATGGCAAGAAGAAGCTGGCAGCCCCGAATTCAAGAGCCGGGTTAGAAACAACGTCCCCAGGTTTTGCGGTTAAAGCCCGCAACAACAATGGAGCTAAAGCAGCATCCATGGTAGTAGTAGAAGAAGGAAAAGCAGCAGCAGGAGCAGTAGGTCTAGCAACAACAAGAAGAACAACAGCGGGTTCAAATGGTGGAAAAGCAGGTAAAGCTTATGAGGAGTTTGTTTTGCGAGTTTTGGAGGTTTTGGTTTTTATGACGGATTCTTGCCAGGCAGATTGTGTATAATAAGAAGCAATGTACCCATTTGTGAAGTTAGGGTTTGGAGGATTTTTCTGGTCTTCCTTAGATTTTGTGCACAAGCTAAGGATCTTCTTGTGCAGGATTCTATGTTCTGTAGTTTTTCTTTTTTCGCTTTTGTAGTTTGAGAAGTTTGACAAGTGGCGAATTTGAAACAAAATGGCTGTGTCCACCCCCTGCGATTATTGGCAGCAGGTGTGTTGAGTTCAAATGGCAGCAAAGCAGGAGCAAGAGGACTGGTTAGCTGCAATGGCAGCAGCACGAAGACCCCTTTGGAACCAGCAAGAGGAGGAGGAGGAGGAGGACGAGACTTATGTGGAGAGAGTGGGGCAGGAGAGTTTGCTGATTCTGCAGGAGTTAGGGGAGAATGTGAGAAGGCACTGGTGGCATTACGCAGGGGGAACACCACTAAAGCCTTGCGAATTATTCGGGATACTTGTAACCAGAACAAGGGCTGTGCACTAGCACAGCGAGTGCAGGGGCACATATACATGCGCTTGGCTTCTCTGATTGAAGACCACAGTAAGAAACAACGGCACTTCTGTGCTGCACTTGAGTCTGCCCAAAAGGCTTCAGCTCTTTCACCTCAGTCTCTCGAGTATGCGCACTTTTATGCCCAGAGTCTCTACGAAGCAGCGAAGGATAGCAAGGGATATGAGGAAGTCATCTTGGAGTGTGAACGAGCACTTTCTGTGGATACTCCAGTGGATCCAGCAAAAGACAGCCTTCACTATGAATACCAGCATGAGCTGCCCACACCTGAGGCACGAATTTCACATGTGCAACAAGAGCTGAAGGGCCTTAAACAAAAAGCGAACCTAGCAAACCTAACATCAATATCCTCATGGATGCATACTCTCAGCAATGGAACAGGAGAAGACAAAATTCGCTTCATCCAGGTGCGCAAAGTCCGGGAACAGGATCCCATGGAGCAGCGTGTTTCACAGCCAAAGAGGCCACATGAGGTAAAGAAGGTGGTAAAAACTCCGGAAGAGCGTCGCCAAGAAATTGAAGTGCGTGTTGCTGCGGCTCGCCTGCTCCAGCAAAGAGCAGAACTTCCATCAATTTCAGTCTCTGAGTCTCAGGAAGAGACTGAGACTGAAAAGCCTTTGCAGCTTCGATCTGACCGCAGAAAATCTGGTGGATCTAGTTCCAGAAGGCTTGTAAAGACTTCGTCTTCAGAGGACAGAGTAGAACGTGTTCGACCATTCTGGCATGCTGCAGACATTAGGAAGAGGGAAGCATTACTTGAGGTCTTGGTTGCTGAGCTGAAGGAACATGTAGGTTCTCCTAAGAATAACCCATCTATGCAAGCCCTTGCTGAAGCTCTCAAATTTGCACAAGAGAAGAAAACATGGCGTTTTTGGGCTTGCTGTGAGTGTGGGGAGAGGCTCACAGAGTATCAAAGTCTCATTCACCATGTAATGCATGAGCATATAGGCCCTCTTCCTCAGAAGCTGCAGGATGTTCTCCCCCAAGAATTAGATCAGAATTGGGCAGTGCTTCTTCTGGAGGATGATTTTGGGCCTGTGGATGGGCCTGAAGCTGTTAGAATGCTGATTGCAAATGCCCAGTCAGATAATCCTAGTGATAAGACTGCTCCCTCAGATTCTCTGATTGTAGTGACCATTGATTCTGAGCCACATAGTAATGACAAGAGTGAGGGTATCCCTGCTGAGTCTCTTCCAGAGGACCCATCAAATCAAATTGATACTGAATGCAATGGAGATATGCCAGCAAAGGACATGGTGCGGTCAACCAGGGAGATGCATCCATATGAATTACCTGTGGTGGAGAATGAGGAGCGAAGGAAGCTGCTGGAGAAAGTGTACAGTCTTTGTAGGGAGCTGATCAGAAATAAGTGCTTGGCAAATGAGCATGTAATTGAAATCATACAATTCGCTACAGGCAAAATCCAATCCCTGGTTCCAGATCCAACAATGCACTATGAGTTTGATCAATCTCCTGTTTTCATTCGGTTTCTGGATCCTCTCCCACTCCGGCATATTCACAAATATCTGCTGAAGCTGGCACAGGCTTGTGGGCTTCACTCAGCAGATAGTACAAGTCCCCAAAGCACCACAGAGGGCAGGGATGAAGAGATTATTCAAGATCGATTGTTCTTGAACGAGGATTTTACAATGCTATTATTAGATGAGCAGGTTTTGCATGAGTTTCCAGAAGAATCTGTTCCAGCAGAGATGAAAGTTGAGGAGGGAGACACAAAGAAACTGTTAATGAATGAGAAAGGTGATGCATGTTCAAGACCTCAGTTACCACTTATGAAATCAAGAGATGGGGAGACTCATGCAGATCTTCAGCTTGCATGGATCTATGGCAGTATGGAGTATGAATACTCACCTTCAGGCTGGAAGCAATTCAGAGAACAACAGGCAGTCCAGGGGAGGGAGGCTTTGAAATTGCTTAAAAAAGAGTTACATCATCGTCAGGGCCTCTGTGAAAAGAAACTTGAGCTTATGGGTTATGAGGAGGCTCTCAACATTGCAGAGAACCTGTGTGTGCAGGAAAGCAGGAAGGCAACAGACAATGAATGTCAAAAGACCTATGAGGTGGTTTTGAAACAACGGCATCAGGAGCTTGTTGAAGCACGCATGTTAGGCCTTTCAGACTCTCACAAGATTGAGCTTGATGCCATAAGCAGCATTCTTCGTAATATACAGAATGGCCAGGTTCACTGGCCCTCCTCCTCTGTGGGAACTTTGACTGTGCGACTCAGTGACTCAGATGATGAAGAAGAGGGCAACTGTCTCTTGCAAGAATCTGCTCTTCATGCAGACTCTCATGTTGAATCAGTAATTTTGCATCGCAGGAAGGAGCTCTCTAAGGAGGTGTGTGCACAATGTTCTTGAGATAACTGAAAGTCCATCTTGGTACCATGTGTAAGATTGTAGGATGCACAAGCATCTGAAGATCTTGCGCATGGTACTAAGCTTGTGCATCCTACACCATGCATGAGATATATACTGTTTGCACATTGATCCTCATTTGTATCTGTTAACACAAGTGATGTGGTGTTTTGCAGGTGAATTACATTGATGCAAAGATAATGAAGACAATGAATTCTGTCCAAAACATGGAGGCTAAAGTTGGTCAATTTGCAGTCCTTGATTACCGAGCAGTGGTTCTTCCCCTTGTCAAGAGCCTTTTAAAGGTTTGAGACATTTCCTATATATCTTGGGGGTTTTTCTTTATCAGCTGGTTGAATGTCACTAGTAGTCAGTGTCATTTGCCAGGGTATGCTCATTCTGGGTCCTGCATTTGCTTACTTCCTATGGAGTCCTGCAGAGTCACCTGGAAGGAGAAGCGGAGAAGGATGCAATGCAAAAGTCAGATGCAGCACGGGAGGCATTTCTGGCAGAGCTTGCCAAGGACAAAAAGAGTCCAACCACTAAAGAAGCTGAACTCCTAAAACAGTCACGTGACAAACCCAAGGACAAGAAGAGACTAAAGGACCAGAAGAAACCAAAGGATGTGAAGGTAGTAGTCAGCCATTTTTCTTTTTTCTGGATGGCTCGTCAGAGTTCTAGGTTTTTGGCATTCCATGTAGAAGTTTGGCTCCTTTTCTCAAAACTACTTTGCTGATATTTGACTATTTCCTCTTTGCGAATGATTATGTTCCCAGTTGCTCTGTATAAGATTGATAGTTTTTTGCTCATGTTCAGTTCAATTTGCAAATTGCAGCATGGACTCAGCAGTATTGAACAGGAAAGCCAAACAAGAAGTGAAGTGCTAAGGTGAGAATATGGACTAATGTTGAGGTCATTTGTGTGCTTGAAGGCCCTTCCTGTGGTAGAATCAGGATACAGGGTCTGTTGGTTTACATGGCTATGACTACCCAACTAGATAGCTAAATTGCTCTGTGAAATTTCAGAAATCTTGTGGAATCATCAGCATTTGTCTAGTCTCAGGGGCAGAGCATGAGATGTATTGTTTCGCAGACCTTTCAGAAACTTCACCAGGACGATTGCAACATTGGCAGTGTGACACAGGAGGATCAGGAAGAAGAAGGCAACAGCAGCAGCTGGGATTGGGGTGAGACTAAATGCGATGAGTTATTGCAGCAAGAAGTAAAGCTCCAGCACCAAGCTGAATTGGAAGCTGATGAACGCAAGCTTGCTGAAGCACTGGAGTTGCAGCGGCGTGCGGAAGAAGAGGCAAGAGAACAGCACCTTGCTGAGCAATGTTGGAAAAAGCTGACCCAGGATCCTCATGTGCAAAAAAGAACCTCTGAGGATGATGGATGTGGGGTTATTGAAAGTTTTTGCTCCCTTTCTGCAAAGTCCTCAACAATTGCACCAGAGTTTTTCCACCCTGAGCCTTCAGACACACATACGGAGGGCTGTTTGCTTTTGCCAGAAATGAAACCAAGGAGCTTCTTTGACTTGAGCCCTCCTGCGGATACGCTCACAGATGAATTGACTATATCATCAATAGCTTTGCAATCCTCTAGGAGTTGTTCATATGACCAATCAATTATAGGTACAGCTGATGCAGGAGATGTGATAGTCATGTCACCACAACAGCTGCAAATTGAAATGGAGACTTCGGAAGCAGATGATAATCATTCTGCAGATCCATCAATAGGTTTGATGAGATCAGTCTCAAGAGTAGACCCTGAGGCTCATCAAAGAGTAGATTTAGTAGAGAAGGTGGGTTGTTTGGAAGGTCTGTCACCAGAAAGCAATAAGTTGGATGGTAACCAGCCCACTGGTCTTGCCAAGAAAAGCCGGCATCGCCGGAAGCGAGGACCTCGAATTCATGCTGAAGAAGGCATGATGGGTGATCAGGAAGGGCAGGCTGTCTTAGATGTTAATGCTTCATCACCTGGCCTGAAATTCCTCCATGGACAGAGTGAGAACAAAGCACCTTTAAGCCTTCCAACCTCTGGAAGCCACCCATTACCTCTTATGCTACTGCCTGCACCTGCTTCCACTGCTGAAGGTGGGTTCAACTGAACCAAACACTTCCATTTTTGTCCATTCCAATTGGCACATGTCTTTGTGCCTCCTCTCTATAGAATCTACTTTATTGTACTCACAATGGCCATTCTGGGACTATTATTGCTTCTGTTGACATTGATGCCTTCTATATCTTCCTTGTACCAACCCTGGATGTTGACCTGTCAGCTAGTTAGTTGATGTCAATCAGTTGACTATTCTGGTTTCCCCCTTCCTGAGCTAACAAACTGGGGCTGGATTGTGATTCTTTTCTGCCTTCAGGAGGAGAGCACGAGAGCAAGACGTTAAGGCAATTACAGGCTGAGCAGGATGATGAAGAGCGCTTCCAGGCAGACCTTGAACGAGCGCTAAAACAAAGCCTAAGTAGGAAGCCTCTCTTTGTATCTGATGGAATTCTTCTCTCAGTGATATGATGCCACTGGGGAGAGCTTCTTGTATCAATATTGGCCCCATCTAAAGTATTCAGTTAGTGTTTCCTTGGGTTGAAATAGTATGAAATTGAGCAGAACAATTTCTTACAATTCTGCTCCTGTGGTTGTCACAGAAATGCAATTGGAGAATCTGGAAGAGGCAAGTTCTGAAGGGTCTCTTTGGAAGCAGAGTTCGTTGGAGTCATCTGGATCTGTTGTGGCCCCTCAAGCAGAGGCTGCTGTAGCCTCTATCCCCAGAAGTGAGCAACCTATGGAACGAACATCATCAGGAACAGAGGATGTTGGAAAGGGTTTACAAAATGAAATTGGACAATACAACTGCTTTCTTAATGTAGTCATACAGGTGATTTCCTAATGCTGTAGGCGAGGTCTTGCATCCACATCTGGCATGTCCATTTTTGAAATGTGTTGCATGATGTTCGTCCTGGCAATGATTTAGAGTGTACTACTCAAGATTTTGGAGAGATCTTTTCACTTCCACCAATTTAGTGTTGTTGTGTATGCCTGCTTCAGTCTCTGTGGCATTTGAAGCGGTTTCGAGAAGAATTGTTGGCTGAATCAAGCAAGCAGCACATTCATGTTGGAGAACCATGTGTTGTATGTGCACTTCGAGGCATATTTGTTGGCCTGAGTTCTAGAGCTTTCACCACTCCAAGCCATGATGCTCCAGTTGCCCCAACTGCACTCCGGGTGGCTCTGAGTGCCATGTATTCAGATAGTAACTTTTTCCAAGAGGTATTTCAGTTTCATTCAGTGATTTCAGATAACTTGGGATTTTTCTTCAAAGGTCCCTGAGAAATATCTGTTCACATCAATGGCATTGTCTGCTGATTGTTCAATTTGCGAGTTTTTATGCAATCCAGTCTTTTTATTTGTCCTTCCTGAGATATCCTCTCATTTTGTGTCTAGTTCTGGATGCTAAAACATAGTTATGTGTGTCTCTGGCTGCAGGCACAAATGAATGATGCCTCAGAAGTGCTGGCAGTTATCTTTGATTGTTTGCACAAGGCTTTTGTACCAAGTGGTGCTTCATCTGATGGGGAATCAGATGGGAGCACTGCTGGTGAGTCATGGGATTGCCAGGATGGCCATCCCTGCATTGTTCATAATTTGTTTGGGCTCGATGTTGTGGAGCAGATGAACTGTCAAGGCTGTGAGTTGGAGTCTCGCCACCTCAAATATACTGCCTTCTTCCATAACATCAATGCAAGTGCACTTCGCACTGCAAAGGTAAAGGGTCTCAAAAGTACTGGAGCTGAATTGCCCAAGATATTAGTTCCTTGAAACAGCAACAGTGTTGTTATGCAGACTGGTAATCTTATTCACTCTGCTATGATGATCACATGGGTTTTACTTGATTGGTCAGAGAAGTGTGCCCAACACTCTATAATTGGAAGTGGGACTGGGCTACAGGTCTTGTATGAGGACTGTGCAATGGATGAGCTTCTGAAACTTGTTGACATGAATCATCAGCTAGCTTGTGACATTGACACTGGAGGTTGTGGGCGCCAAAATTACATTCACCATCTCCTACGTGCAGCACCCTATGTTTTCACCACAGGTAACAGTTATTGCTGGAACATAAATCTTCTAGTCTTTTCTAGACTAGTGCTATTCTTGAACATTCTTTCCCTCTTTTCTGTCTGTGGGTTGAGGGACTGACTTAATGTTGCCAACAGTATTGGGGTGGCAGAATGGTAGAGAGAGTTTTGAGGACATATCTGTGACAGTGGATGCTATTGATGTTGCTATGGATATTGGAGTGGTGTATCGAGGCATTGATGAAGGTTCCAGGCACCAGCTCATTTCAGTTGTAAGTCCCACTGTTTGTTAAAGTTTGAGGATGTCTACATCTGCTTGTCAAACAGCTGTCTCCTTTCAAGTGCATTTAAGGTGATGATCTGTGCTCTGAAGTCATAATGTAGAGTTCCATGCAATGGCAGGTGTGTTATTATGGGCAGCACTATCATTGCTTTGCTTACAATCAGGAGCTTGCAAGATGGGTTTTGTTTGATGACAGCACAGTCAAGGTAGCTTTTCTACTTGGTACACCAATCCTTGTCTCTCAAGTCGCTGCTTGTAAGAGGAAAAAGCTCTGAAAATCTTGGGCACTATAAGTTGCTTCAAAAAGTGGGAAAATCTTTTGCAATCTGTGACTTAAGAAATCTCCAAAGTTTTTCTCAAATCTACAAACCCTGTGATTTTGTGTTCCATTTCCTGGATTTTTATGCATCCACACTTTCTACAGTTTTTTCAGGGACATTTTTTTTACATTGGATGCATCCTGATTATTCAACACAGGTGGTAGGAGATTGGGCGGATGTGGCAATGACTTGCCGGAAGGGCCATTTACAACCACAAGTTCTTTTCTATGAGGCTGTATCAGCATGCTGACTTTGATGACTAAAATGGACCCTAATATCAATATGATATGGGTCTACAGGAGGTTCCTGCACTACCAACTATATCACATGGGCCCTGTGAGCATCACATTGGCAAGCTCACTCCAGGCATATGTGTTTGTTTAGTCAAGGAAGAGAGACCGCCTGTTGGGTCAAAACCTTTCCTTGATGGTGTAGGCTAAGGTTAGATCCAGGATGTGGGTTTTTAGGTACAAAAAAGTTTTGGGTTATCACTTGCCTCTCCTCTATTCCTATTCATGCAGAGAAGAAACTTAGATCAGAATAATGGTTTGTGAGAGCCCCAAAATTTTTTCCTAGTGAGGAATATTAGGTACAAGAGTCATCATCATCATCACTGTTGCCATCATACCCTGACTGTGTATGGGCCCCACCCCGCTCCCCACCTGCAACCACTCACCAAGTTTTGTAAGATTTGTATCTCACAGATGTTCAATACTGAAAAGATCATTTTGGACAGAAAAGTGATTGATACCAGGTAGTTAACCTCAGCATTAAAAATTGTGTTTGATATAGTTGTATGGATTAGGGTTGTACAACCCTAGACCAGTGATGATGATCACAAGCTTTGTTACAAGACTGCACTATGACAACAGGCTAAACCCACACAAATGGAAAAAAACCATTTGGGTTTTGATATGTAACTTGGCCAGAATAGGAAACAGTATTATGTGCTCAGCACAGTTCTGCAGCATTTTTCATTGCTGGAATGCTGGAACCGAAGGTTAGGAGTTTGCAAACAGCGAAGGACCAGCATCTTTTGCAATGGGGAACATTTATCAGGGGGCCCTGTTTACAAGTATGAACATCTTTCAACTTAACCTCTCTCCATGTTTTTCCACTGCAATTTTCCACCGTCTGACATGCTTATGAATTAGCAATTGTCTGTTACATGTGACGATCTTAGCTTATTGCTGTTAGATGTCTTTTCAAACTTGGTATCCCTGAGACAACCCTTTTGGTTTCTGATCTCGTGGTTATCTGATGTTTATGATCAGTGTGCCTGTTTGCTTGATTGTAGTATATCAAGTGAAACCTGAAAGTAATGTGGTGGATCTGAAACATGGAAAGTTTGATCCTGTTTGGTTTGATCCTTCAGTGTTCTGAAGTACCTGAACATGTTGAAAATGTTTGATTCTTCTCAAAAATGTGTTATTCTCAAAGTTTGCCCATGATGGCCTAAACCCTAAACCCTAAACCTTGTTTTACACCCTGAAACCAAAAAAAAAAAGATTTCACCATGCAAACCTCTACTTTTTGGTATCTTCTGACGATTTTCCACCTGATGTTTTTGGTGAAATAATTTTAGCTTAAGTTGTGATGAGGCCTGTTTTTGGACAAGTTTTAAAAAAACAATGAATGTTTTGTGAATGTCATACCGCACAATAGGTGTAGGTATAATCCAGTGTTGGGTGGTTCTTTGTTTCTATTAAAACCTCTGGTTCTGAGTTTTTGAATTTTTTTGAAAGATTGTCAGATTTCCTCAAAGAACTGAACCTTTGAGGTAGGTTCTGTAACTGGTTCTTTGAGTTTCTCAAAGAGCTGCCCTTTGAGGTAGGTTCTTTGATTTTTTGAGAACTCTCGGTCAGGGTTACACGTACCTGACACTCATGTGTTCCTTTGAAGAAGTCAGGTTGGGTTAATCTTGTGCTTTGAAGTGTGTCCAAATGGGTTGGTTGATCATGGTGGTCACTGTTGGATGTTATGAACCTGGTGCACATACTATAAGTGAATAGTTGGAATTTTATCTCAAATCTAAACCATGCTTTTGTGTGAGCTTTGAATCTTTTTACATATTTCTAAAGTTTGAAACCTCCATATCCACCATCTTTCCCCTTGTCTTCTTCTCTTGAACATCTGTAAATTAACTGACTTGTCCAAAAAATATTTTGAAAACCTGTTGAGATTTTGAAAAGGAAAAAAAATGGTGGAAGGTTGTAATTTAGCATTCTTCGAATGCTCAACCCAAAATCAAGGCAGTCCAATTGTATCATCCAATTGGTGAAGCTTTTCATCACATTCACCCACTCACCATTTCCCTATACCAAGTACCTAATCGACATTTAGTCATGAGAAATCACTCTAAGATCCACCATGCATTACTCTTAATGCATGACCCTTCACCATGTCCCATTAAACATCACACATCACATATGACTTGTGATCTATTGTCCATGACCCAATGACCTTGACACCCATGAACCCAATCACACTTTACCAAATGACCCATTACCTAAATGCATCAGCTCCTTTGCCCATCTTCGATAACCCATTACCATCAAAATTTCCCCTATACCATAAACCCTGATACCCATGACCCATGGACTAGGGTGTCTAACAAAAGGTGATATGTCACCACCTATCACTAGACAATTACAAAAACTATGTCCACTTGGAAAATTCCTTAGGGACATAAGTTTTATCTCAATGGGTGTAGGCCTTGTCTAGAATCCAAATATTATGATTCTAATTTGTTTAGAAGATATGGGCATGTTGTATTGTGCAAACCATTACTTAGTACCCTAGTACCTTTACCATTTTGGCAATAATTAAATTATTTTTTTAGTAAAATGCTGATTTTTATTTTTTTTTAAATTTCAAAATTAGCTGCCCACAATGCGGGAAGTTCTAGAAATTTTGTTGCTACATAATGTACCTACATGGTCATTTCCATTATTCCAAGTCTACATGGCTAGGTCTTTGAAAGTGTTGGAATTTCAGGAAATTCTTATTGTTACCGCTGGAGTGAAAAAATGAAAAAGAAAAAGAATTAAATCAACAGGAAGATCCTGGAATGGTAAAGGCATTTTTGGTTATATTCTTCTTTGCTCATCTAAATATTAAAACACTTTTGCATGAAAGAAAGCAATTTTCTTTACCCATGGATCCGCACTGCATATTCTTTATGAATGAATGCCAACAATTCATTTATTGTCTTCTAAGATTCATTGCCACATTTGATTTCCTCAGGACTGATCTGATTGCAAAAAATCTGCCTTTGAGGAGGTTACTGGGCAGCTCACAAAATTGTCACCAAAGTTAGAGGAGACCAACAAGGAGTTTTGTGTTCTGATCATGGTCATTAACTAGAAGCTATTTCCTCTGAGGATGAAATCTGCTTTTAAGTTCCTTTGTGGATTTTTTGATCAAATCATGTATTGCATTAGCACGATTCCTATGACTCATCTGGACTCATCTGGACTCATCTGGACTTCAATATACGAGATTCTGCCAAATTTCAAAGTAGTCCAAAGAGCTTCCAATTTTGTTGTTCTTAGGACTTCATAATCCCAAATGGAGAGCTTTTCAAAATCCACTTTCTCCTCCAAAGATCATGCTCTGAAAGTTCTCTGTCTAGTTTCTCTTATTTTTCCTCTTTACTTGTTTAGCTTTTGCTTTCTGCTTCTCTGTTTGTGTTCTCTGTCTTCTTTGTTAGCCTTGCCTACCAAAGGCAAGGATATTATGTTTAGATTCATTATAGAGTATAGTAGCTTAAGGGATTTTGGCCCCTAGCTAGGTAATAATAATGGGTCTATTTTTATTTGAGGATTTTTGAAAGATGATATTTTGGCTTGTGTTGAAACTTGAGATTAGTTATAATAGAGTTCTAATATCTTGAAGGCTTTTGGGTTTCTTTTAGAGGATTTTTTGAAAGATTATATTTTTGCATGTTGAAATAGTTGAGTTTCTACAAGTCTTCTTCTTTTGGCTTAAGATACTTTTTAATGTAAATGGCAAGACCACAGTGTGATGACACACCCGGTGTTCCTTGATGTCTTCTTCTCTTTAAAAGGTTTTGCTAACCTGGCCAACATCATAGCTGAGTCTTCATGTTACTGCCTGTGCTGCACATGACAGAATCTCAGTAGGAATGTGTTACATTAACCTCCACCCACTGCTGGGAGCTAATGAAGTCATTGGGCATGTTGTGATAGCTGGCCGACTACCAAATGTGTTGCCATTGAAAATGTCTTAACATGTGAAGATGTCTCAACATGCGACCATTGCTGTTTTCAAACTGCTCCTCAGTTTTAATTTTGTTTTTGTTTGTTTTTTTTTATGTTCTTTAAGTTTGGGTGTCCTCTTCTTGTGTTTTCTGATATAATGTCAGATCTCTGTAACGTAAGTATTGGTTATCTCTGAATTCTGTTCAGTGTGATGTACTTTGAAGTATGGAGAAAATTTTCATACTTATGAACATATGTGGACTTTGATCAAAACTCAGAGTGGCACAGAATGCAATTTAGTGACCTTTTGTAGGTTGTCCTAAGTTGTTTTCTTTGCATGTGCCTTTGTCTGATCATCACTCAATGGACACCATTGATGTGCATGCAGGCAAGAAGAAGAGCAGGAAGCATGAGGCAGGCAGGCAGAGATGGCTTTTCAAGTGATGATGATGAAGAAGACAATGTCCAGAAAAAGAGGAAGACTAAGAGGGTCACTAAAGACCGCCAAAGGAAAAGAAGGCATCAAGATTCAACCCAAGGTGACAGACAAGGTTGGGAACCACACTAGTATGTTCAGTTCACAATTGCACTGTGATATGTATTGCACTGAAGAGCATGTGCACCAAAATTGCTCAGGGCTCTTTCTATGATTGGTTTTGTCCTGGTTTATAATTTTGGGACCCTGAGTCATTGTTGCACAAAAATCAGATGGAGAGTTGACTGCAACAGTACAGGCTGCTGAAGAAACCTCTATTCATGAGTCTCCAGACTATGAGAAGGTTCAAGAGAAAAGGACAGAGACACATGAAGCAATGGTTGATGATGGCGGAAATAATGACACTGATATACAGGAGGTAACAGTTGAATCAATCAAGGAGACAGAGGTGCCTGATGTATTGCTGGCCGAAGAGAAAAGTTTATCACCACCATGCAGTCCTCCTTGGACCAGGTCCAGGTATTTTGCAGTGGTCTTGCACCTCTGCTCCTTTTTATCTGCCACTAAGGACATGTTAGACAACCATGTCAAAAACATTTGTTTGAACCAGATGGACAAGAAGCTAATGTCATGAAAGAGATTGGTGCATTGTTCTAAGGACAGTTAAGAAATGACATCAGTGATTTTGTAACTTATTCTTCTTCCACACGAGTGTATGGAAAACCTGGGAATATGACTCATAGGTCCGCTGGATATTTCTAATATCCTTTTCCTTTTCAGGAGGGTTGGATGTTTGCTTGGCCAGGTCTGTTGTACGAAAGGTTTTAGGAACATGATCTAAACTCAGGTTCCAAGTACTCTAATCTTAGTGGAGGATGCATGATGGAGGAGCTGGAGCAGAAGTTTTAAGAAGCCAGATTCATAGTCAGAGCCAAAGTCGAGCCAGAGTGAGAGTCCAATTTTAAGCCCAAATATTAGCCCAATTTTGTCAGCCCAAATCGGAGTTCAAGCAAAAGCCCAAGACTGACACCAAGCAAGAGCAAGAGTCCCAGCCCAGTGCTGGTGAAGGCACAGAACCCTGCTCCTGTATCTCCTCCCCAACAAACTTGCAATCAAAAGCCCCAGTCCAGATGGCATGCATCAAGATGCATAAGAAGAGGCCAAGGATTCAGTCAGCAGTATTCTTATGCTTGTCGATATTGCACAGCCTCTTCAGGGTGATCACCACCTTGCTCTTGATATGGTGGTCAAGGTGAGAAAGGTATAGATATGATGGGGATAGATATGATGGGTACAGTCCCAAATCCTACCTTGCATAATTAAGTTGGCATCTGCTTGCGAGTTTTGTTTGGATTCTGAACCTACTGTACCTGACTAGTAGACATGAGTGCAGGTATGGGTTGGACATTTTACGTTTGGGTTGTCAGGTAACATTTATGACTGGCAGGAGTTGCATTGTGTGCTCTGTTGATGTGGTTGGTGATAGGTGAACAGGTATTGAGGATACAGGGGCTATAGGGATTGGAGTGATTGAGCACTTGATGATACGTGTACATGTTCTCCCTCTCCCAAGGGCAGGACACCACCAATGTTTTGCCAATTCCTTCTTATTTTGTGTAGCATTCACATGTTCTCATGGAATGGAAAACTTGCATAGGCAACATTTAATCAATGCATAGTTGTAAACAATATGTGCAAGAGATTTTGGTTTAGTGTAGTTGCTGCTATTAAAGTCCATACTCTTGTGACCACCATTTTTGCAATTGTTAATTTTATTTTAAAAGAGTAATCTGTTAGACCCCTCTGTCAGACTAGGCAGACAGGCACTCGTCAGTCCAGACTCCATGAGTGAATACAGTAATATGAGTATGTTTCTCATTCCTGCAGATACTGAAGGAGTGTGAGCCAGAGTTTGAGTTGAAGCCATAGTCCAGTGGGTCATCAGGATCACAGTCATCACAAGGAGTATTCCCCCAACCCTAACTTAAGCAGAAGTAATGACATTCATGCTCATCTAGGACTCAATGGAAGTAGCCAGGCTTGAGGGGGAGACAACAATGGCACTAGAAAAAGAAGAAAAAAGCACTCAATGAGTGAGAGTTCCTTAGAGTCTCCTTCCTGAAAGTGGCAATCAGTCTTAGCAAGTTTTCATATGGGAATGGGACTCGGGAGTCCTTGATTCATGATTCATGAATTTTACTGCATGTATTGAAAGATCATTGGTGAAAAAGTCTCCTGGTCGCTTGAGACAGGTTATTTGGGGAGTCAGTTACAACCTACGATTTTGTGTTTGAGCACTTCTTGCATTGTTGGAGCTCACATTAATAAGTCTGGAGAAGATGGGTCTTTTGCAAGGCTGGGAAAAAGCCTCTTCGAACACAAGATATTTATAGTAGTAAGGTGTGGAACTAGATGTTGGATTAGATGTTGGACCACATCCTTTTTGAATTTTGTTTGAAACATCTGTGGTTAAGGCAATGGCAGTGTAGGTGCAAGATGCATGTTAGCTTCTTTTGTCTCTTCTTGTATCTTGTATCTTTGGATGTAATGGAAGACATGGTTTTCAACTCTGTTCCAACAATTTTCATTGCCACTTTTCATATCTGACACATTCTACTGTTTCTGTGCTAATTACTTTTAATGGTGCTGTGAATCCTTGTTCATGTTATCATTGATACAGAGTTGTTGTAAATGATTTTCATCTTATGTATAATCTCATGCCATTATCCAACACTTCAATTACAAGAATTCTGTTCCAAATTTTCATTTAGTAGTTTTGCTCATTTGTGAAGACTGAAAAATCAATGAACTTGTTGAGAATCTCTTTCAAAAGGCTTACATGAAGATGAGATGGGAAGATTTTTCAACCAATGTAAGGAGGTACAGGGTTTGAAAAATCTTGGTTTTTTGATAATGAACATAGATAACTAGATGTTGTTGTAACATAACTTATAAACTTTTGATTGTGCTCCAATAGGAACTTTTAGAGAAACATGTTACTATGGTGCGTGAGAACACTTCTCAAATTTTGGAAAATGTGTTGTGTGTTTATAGATTTAGTGTCCAACAATTGTTGAAAACTAAACTCTAAAAACACAAAAAGATTGGAACTCTTCTCGCATTAAACTTGGTTTCGATATCTTACAACCTTCTCACCTTTGGAAAGTTGTGCAACAGATTAGCACCCAACACTATCAATATGAACAAAGTCACATTCCTTAAATTTAAGCAAATGGAATTCCTTTCATACTGAACTGAATTAGCACCAAACCCTTTCAAGACATTATCACAATCCCTGATGTGAGAAATCAAAACCCCTTTCACATTAAACTGAGTACTGCCAACAAATAAAATCTCTAAAAAAAATTGTTCTGCAATAGATACCTGATAAGGCCTTTCAGAGAAATATTAGAAAAATATTTAGTTTTCATAAGAGGTCAGTCATCAGTCAAGATGTTTTCCAAGTTTAGATAAAACATCAACCTGACATTGGCAGTTTTCTACTAAATGGTTTTCTGCTCGAGTAGATCCCAGATTAGATTGTTCTTGGACAGATCTCTGCACAAGATCTTAAAATCACCCATGTTAGTGCAAGTCATGGACAGCTCCTCAACTACTGCTATTTTTGTGACCATTTTGAAGCAAAGATTTTCGTTCACAATGATGTTGTTGGTAGAAAAAATCAAGCATCTCAACAACTGCAAGTCTAACAAAAATCAACTCCAACAACTCGTTTTTATTAAGGCGAGAAATTCCAATGGTGCATTCATCGAGCATATGGGGTGCAAGTTTCTAAATGACAGCCTCTGAAACCACTCACAATGGTAGTAGTACCGTCAGATTTTACAAATGGGTTAAGGACAAAGCCAAAGGATGGACTTTGTTTTCATATGAAGCAATGATGCCCTGACAATAGAGGGCTTGACGTTTCCCTGGAATTGAATCAATTACTGAGCTTTTGTTTTGATGATGTTTTGCCTACTAACACAAGAGGAGACATATGCATGTTGCTGACTTGCATAGTATCCTGAAAGCCTGATGTCTTTGCCTATCCTCAGGTTCCAAAATCACTGGAAAACATAATTGGACAACCCAGTTGCACCCACAGTGTTGCAGCTATTTTTCAACCTCTAATCTAGCGCTTTCATGGCCTTCTCAGTAAGCTTAATCTGCTAGGAAATCTTTCTTATATCAACTTTATGGCATCTTCCTTTCTACTTCGAGGTGCAAACCTGATTGTCATGATTTGTCAAATGATGCAGATCTGCAAATGGGTGGATGCTGGGGTGTCACCTTACAAGAGTACACAGGATGTAGTGGCATCACTTGGTGTACCTAGCCAGCTCCAGTCATCCACAGGAGGTAGTGGCATCACTTGGAGTAGCTAGCCAGCTGGAGTCATCCACAGGATGTAGTGGCAGCACTTGGAGTAGCTGGCCAGCTGGAGTCATCCAAAGGAGTTAGTGGTGTCACTTGGAGTAGCCAGCTTGAGTCATCCAAAGAGACCACCGTGCTGCCTCCAAGAGGTTGCCTGTCTTCTCAAATGCTCCGATGAGATTGATATACGTAACTCGATCAGGCATGATGTCTGCATCTTGCATCTCCTTGAATGTCTTCACTGCCTGGTCTGGAAGATCCGCACACCCATATGTTCTGATTATTGTGTTGAAAGTCCATCTGTCTGGTTGCAAACCCTCATCCTGCATCAAACAAAGAGGCAAAAGTTGGGTCAATCAAGGCCCAAAAGTGTCCCTATGATATCAGCGTAGTGTCAGTGCCAAAAGAAAAAATGTAATAAAAGGAAAACTGACTTAAAAACACTCACTTGCATCTCCTGGAAGATGTCAGCCATCTTGCCGAGATGATTATTTCGACCATATATGTTGATAAGAATGTTGTAGGTGGACAAGTCTCGGCAACACCCAGCTTTCTTCATGCGCTCCAGCACATCCTCTAGTTTGTCAAGGAGGCCAGCTTTTCCATAAGAGTCGAGCATGGAGTTGAATGCCTCAAGTGAACCACCCACCCCTGCATTCTGCATCTCCCAAAGGGTGGCTTCCATCTTTGGAAAGTCATGTCGCTTCCCATAAGCATTGATGAGCGTGCTGAAACTGATCTTATCTGCAGCCCCTTGGCTTTGTGCAAGCTTCAGTGCATTACGGGCACGATCAAGCATCCCTGCTTTCCCATAAAGATCAATCATCACGTTAAAAGTGATATTGTTGGCACAAAAACCCATGCCAATCATGTCTTGGAAAATTCTAGAAGTCTCTTCCAATGGCAAAACCCTGCCACAGCAGTTGATTACACAATTGCACATGACCTCGTCAAGTTCAATTCCTGCATTCACCATCCTCCAATACACTTTCTCTGCCTCCAAAGGCATGTTGCACTTCTGGTAAAGTCTCAGCATTGAATGAAATGTGTATGAGTCCGGAACAAGGTCATCTTGCTCTTCCATTGTATTGAAAAGGCTTGTTGCTTCTTCATTCATTCCAGCCCTCATGTAGACATTGATCATCACATTGTATGCTATTTTGTCTAGCTTCTGCCTACTTTGCCTCAAGTTATTGAACAGTGCTTCTGCCTCCGCCACCTCACCCATCAAGCTGTAAACATTCATTATTGTGCATGAGCTCTCCATGCTTGGCATCACACCTGCTGCTTGCATTTCTGTGAACACCTTGACCGCCTCATCATACATTCCTGACTCTTTACACAAGCAAATGAGGCTACGACACATATACTCCTTTGGTGCAACCTCCACTTTTCGTAAAGCATAAAACGTTTGTAAAGCTTCCTGCTGCATGCTGCATTTCAAGTAGATATGTAGCAAAGTTCCATAGCAGGCAATACTTGGAAACCATCCTGCATCTCGCAGAAGTGTCAGCACTTGCATCACCTTCTTTGATTTCCCTGCCCTCTCAAATGCTTTCACAGCTGCATCTAGAGTATGCGAATCTGGTCTGCACCCTAACTTTTTCATATCCGAAAGCACCCGCACAACTCCCACCACATTTCTAGACTTTCCATGAAGGTTGATAAGAGTGTTGAAGTTTGACAATGATGGGCAAATGCCCCTTGCCTTCATTTCCTCAAAAAAAGTAAGTGCATCTTTAAGCTTCCCTTCTCGACCACATGCACCAATCATGCAGCTGTAGGTCACTTCATCAGGCTGAAGGCCAGCCTCCTTCAACTTGTCAAACAGAACCACTGCACTCTCATACCTATTTGCTTTGCCGTAAGCAGTGATCATAGAGTTGTAGCCTACAATCCCAAGAGTCATCCCTGCTTCTTGCATGGCGAACATAACCAGTTCTGCCTGCTTGACTTTCCCTTGTTGCCCATACGCATTCAGCTGTTTCAGCCAGTTATCCCTATCAGGCGCCACACCCTTCACCTGCATGTCTTGGATCACTTGCTCCGCCTTCTCATAAAGCCCCCCTCGAGTATACAAAGTAAGCATGGCAGAACATGCAGTGCAAGAAATAAGCCCACTTTGCATCATGTGCTGATAAACAAACTCTGCTTCTACCAATTTCCCAAACTTCTGGTACAGCATCATGATCATGCTGTATGTCTGCCGGTTAGGTGTAACACCCATGTGAAGCATTTCATGGAAGTATTTCGTTGCATGTTGTGGGTACCTTGCTTTCCCCACAAATTGAATGAGTGTGTTGTATGTGAAGTCATCAGGTTTGCAATCATCCTCCACCATCTCCTTCAACAGGACATCAATTCTTGACCATGCTTGTCTCTGTACAAGAATTTTGCACATGAAATTGTATGCATGAGTGTTTGCTTTTGTCTTCCCATGGCTGCGCATCCATTCGAAGAACTCGACTGATCTTTCTGTATCCTTCAAAGCACTCAGAATGGTGTTCAATTCCCGAGGACTACACTTCAACCCAGACTTCATCATGATCTCTTCAATGGCATTGCTGGAAGGAGCAGTTTCCACAGCTAAGGTCAGTTTTGTGATTGTCCGTTGTGGATTTCTCAGTGGGTCTAATAGACCAAATCGATCCCTCTTTGCTTGCCACAATCGTCTCTTGTGATGAAGACTTGATGAAAGCAACTGCAATTGTTGCCCTTTCATGCTCTCTTTCAAATCCATCTGCAACCCAACAATCGCACCAACCCTGAATACAGAATCATCATCGTCACCCATCTAGAGCTTCAGCTATTCGGCTCTACCTCCCCTTCCTTCCTGTGTGGGATTGATTTTGACCTGCATACAAGACAGTGGAATTTGCAGAGTTCTTCTTCAATGGGGGATTAGGGTTCTTAATCACACATCTAGAGCTTCATCAATCTGGCTCTATCTCACCTTCCTTCGTGTGTGGGTTCAGTTTTGACATACAATACAATACAGTGAAATTTGCAGGGTTCTTCCATGGGGGATTAGGGTTTTGTTGGGCATGACACACTTACCTGGGTCATTGATGACAAGAACTTGCTATCATCAACTTCTCCAACAATTTTGTCCATAGCAGTAGCGGCAGCAGCAGTAGCAGCAGTAGGAGAGGATGCATTGTTGTTATTGCTGTAGATCTCAGAAGAGATTCCATCCAAAAAACTCTCAGAAACATTATCTATATCCCTCCATTCGATGGAAACCACTGTTTTCTGTTCTGCAAGAGAGCATCTGCTTGCACCTCCTCCTCTTGTGCTTCTTCTCTTGTTGTTGAGACAGTCAGCAGGTTGTCCACACAACCCCATCAGAGTGTCAATGCAGGTGAAGAAATCTTAAACAAAGGCTAAGTAAAAAAGGAGAAGGGATGCCCTCAAGAAGAAGAAGAAGAAGAAGAAGAAGAGCTTCATCTCAACATGAGAATTTCCCCCCTCTTCCAACATGGATGTCCAGTTATCTATACCTTCATATGGCGTCCAGCTTGTCTCATCATCCAGACAGGCCTTTCCACTTCTTCTCCTCGCGAGGCTCGCAGGAGTAGAGGCTCAGTAGTGGCATCCACCTCTGCAGCAGCTTCCCTAGGCTCTGCACAGTGCACAGTCACGTTTGTTTGCAACGGAATTCGAATTGCCAAATGCAGCAGCAAAATTGCTCATGGAGTGCAAACTTCCCGTGTCACAACAACGACTACGGCCATCTTCTCTGCTCCACAACACAAAGAGAGAATCCGACATTCTTGATGACGTTCTCATCATCTCCATCAACTAGAAACAATGCGTCCGTTTCCATTCAGAACTACAACAAACGACTTACACAAAGGTAGAATCCATCTTACCAGCAGCAAGAATCTGCGCAGTACATGAAGCTCGGCGAGGACTAGCTCTTCCAGACCTCCAGGTTCCACCTCTACAGAACTTCGCCGCGCTCCGTGTTGTCTTCTCCGCCCGCAAAAGACACTTTTGTGCGCGTGGCAGAGGACTGCCGGAAGACGACGATGAAGACGTTGAAGCCACGGAAACAAAACCACCGGAAGTCGAGAGCGGCGGAGCCGCCATAGCTGCCATAACCATATCAAGCTTCATAACTTGCATGCAACAAGAAAGAAGAGATGGAGCTTCCCAAGATTTCTCCTACAAGATTTTCTCCTCTTGCAAACAAACACACTTTCTCTGCACGGAGAGACCACTCACCACCACCACCACCACCACCACCACTTCTGATCCCCTCCACACTCCGAGGAGAAGAAAGAGTTCCAAACAACAACAACAACAAGTGAAAGCAAATAGCGCTTTCTTTCTAATGCTCTTCTAAACCATTTCAGCAACAAACAAATGCAATCGGCAGCAACAAGAGCAACCGAATTCCCGCAGCAACACGATCTTCGCTGCCACGGATGTCCGCAGCGAAACGAAATCCGCGCGCGCACTGGGGAAGAAGAAGAAGAAGAAGAAGAAGAAGTGGTGTTATCTACAGGGGCTAAAGCTCAACAGTGTGAATAGGGTATCCAATTCTTTCATTTCCACTTTAGGCCCGATTCACACTAGGAGTCAGGGCCAATGTTCAACCCAAATCAAGCATTCCTATTGGTGCAAAAGTTGAAATCAGCCCCAAAGGCTTTTACACTAGGAGTCAAGGCTGAACTAGAAAAAAATCTGTTCACTCTTATCTCCAATCCTCTCCTCCCTGCCTTTCATTTCTCCTCATCTTCTTTTCCTCACACTTTGTGGGAGCCCTTTTTTTTTGGACCTCAAATCTTTTGTTGGGTTTGTAGATTTTTAGTTTTTTTATTTTTTAAACAATTTTTGTTGGGGTAATTTGCTCCACCACTTTGCTTCCTATCTAGTGCTATCTAGAGTTCAGTGGTGTTTGCAATTTTTGTTGTGTGCAAAAAATGGTGTTTCTTAAATTTCAGCAATGTCAAAAATTAGGGTTATGAAGTGAAGGAAGCAGCTGTTGTAACAAACACTTGGGTAGGCTGCTGCCAATGGAGGGGAAGAAGAAGAAGAAGAAGGGTCATGGGTAGTTTTGGAATGATGGTGCTCAAGAGCATTGATCGGTGTTACATTGTGCATCATCATCATGAGTTTGTCCCCTCCACTAGCTATCTCTCTGCTGTTGCTGCTGCTGTTGTCATAGCCAGAAATCCTTTCCGTTTGTGGAAGTAGCACCCAATTTTTGACAAGAGAAGCACAAAGAGGAGGAGGTGCGAGCAGATACTCTCTTGCAAAACAGGAAACGGTGGCTTCCATCGAATGGACGGACATAGATAATGTCTCCGGGAGTTTTTTGGATGGAATCTTTTCTAAAAAGATCTACAGCATCAACAATGTATTCTCTCGTGCTGCTGAGAGGATAAAAAATGTGTGATGAAGAACCCTAATCCCCCATAGAGGAAAAACTCTGCCAATTCCACTTGTCTTGTATGTATGTCAAAACAAAACCCACAACAGAAAGGAAGGAGAGGAAGAGACAGATTGATGAAGCTCTAGATGGGTGACGAAGAACCCTAATCCCCCATTGATGAAGAACTCTGCAAATTTCACTGCCTCGTATGTAAGTCAAAACCAAACCCACAATGGATTCAACCTTATTGATGAGATCAAAAGCATCCACTCCAAAAGCTCGAAACCTGCGGTAGAGCCAGATTGATGAAGCTCTAAATGGGTGACGAAGAACCATAATCCCCCACTGAAGAATAACTCTGCAAATTTCAATGCCTTGTATACAAGTCCAAATCGAACCCACATTGAATTCAACCTAATTGATGAGATCGAAAGCATACCACTCCAAAAGATAGAAACCTGCTGTGTTTTAGAAATACTTGTACAGGCATTTGCCCAATATTGGCAGCCATTTTGTTCATTCCTGTAAACACAATTCCTTTGTTAAAAAACCAAACCAAAAAGAGAAAACTCCACACAATTGAAAACTCAACTTCTTATACCTTACATACAATCCTCAAACTGCTCCACAATTCACCATCAGAAACCAAACATAAACTGACATAACAACTTGGCAACACAAAGAGAGAAACTTTTGCAATGCAATACCATAAGTATAAGGAGCCTTACCAATCTTGGATGTCCAAGAAGCTATGGTAGAGTTCATCACATGCATTCTCCAAGTAGTAATAGTTATCTTGTTCATTCCTGAACCATGATTTACTACAACAAAAGGTGTCCATGTACGCTTAGTGATTTCATTGAATTATGAATGAATTATTGGTTACTAGTGGTAACCCGTGCCTGCAAGGCACAGACGGTTTTAGATATGGTTTAAAATATCCTTTCTTCTAATAGTTAAAAATAATTTGTTCCCTATTCACACTATTGACGATTTGAGGTAACGTCGGCTTGTAGGCAGTTTGTCCACCGGCCAAGAATCTAGAATCAACCAATCATGATCCATTTCCAGGGCCCATTTTCAATTAATCCTATTCACATTGTTACTGAAGCAATTGGGTGAAGATTAGCGTTTTTGTACGAAACCTCGTCCATCTTTTACTTAACTCGTTTTTTTCTTTTTTTCTCGCGGCAGAAAGAAAACCCAGGGCGCCATCCGATTAGCTCCGTACTCACCGTACGCACCTATGGGAAGAAGGCATGGAAAGTAAACGGACTGAAGTGGAAAGAAATGGGTAACAAAGTGTAAAGTAAAAGAGAAATCCGAAAGTAACGAAGCCAATGGGATTACGCCAGAGAGGTAATGAAAGCGAAATGACGTCAGAGAAAAAGAAGCTGCGTACAGAAAGAAAGAAAAACTGTGAAAAAGAAGAAGAAAAAAGGTACCAAAGAAAAAGGGGCCAGGAATCGAAAGAAGTAAGAGATAAATAAAAGACAGACAAACACACTGACGGATGTAGTGAATTAATATATAAGATAGTGAACAAGACCTAGTGGGAAAACATTGAATTCATTAGTCTAGTGAATAGGGACTAATGAACTGCACATATACATTTTGTAATAGTGATTCTTTTGTCTAAGAAAGCAACACAAAAATTGTACATTGGCTTATATAGTCCCAAACATTTTCATTTTCATGGATTGTGTTATAATTTTAGTATTTGAATTAATGGCCCAAATTTTTTTAATGTCAATAAAGATTATTTTCTTACATTTGAATTTATTAATGATAATCTTTCATTTAAATATTAATAATATATTTGAGTTTATGGCCAAAATCAAAATTTAAGAATTAAAATTAAAATTTTGATATATATATTATATTTTAAATAAATATAAAAATAATTAAATGATAAATTGAACTTTAATTATGAAATTAAGAACCTTTATACTTGAATTTACAACCCAATTTTTAATTTTTTAATTTTTAATTTTTAAATAACAATAAATTTTAAAATACCTAATTAAATAATAATGCACCATATGTGAAATATATATGTTTATATTTATATGTTGACATAATATCACAAATTGAAGTTGTGGGTGGATAGTAAAGGATTTAGTTTTTGGTGGAGACAAGAGTTCAATTCCCTCTTTTGACATTCTATATTTTTTATCTGCATGAGTACATAATCAAACAACACAAAAGTCACATGGCATTTATGACTATATTGATGCAATTAATCATGACATGCCCAAACTTTTTTTTTACTTAATATTTTATTAAATTATATATACCTTCACCAATAGAACCTTTGCCATGTTGAAGTTAAATCATCTTCCTATTTTCAAACGTAAATCCATATGAACATTCACATTTGTGATTATCCAATACGATTCAATATTCTAAATTACCACATCATGTTCAACACAACTACATGTCCAAAATAATTCATTTAGCACAACTTTAGTGACAAGAGTCATTTTTGTTTAATATGATTAAAAAATAATCTTAAACATAATCATTTTATCCAAAATCCTACAAATCACCCTATGTCAATTGTTACATCTTTATTTACTTACTATTTTCAAGGTTGTCTTTAAGTGCGTACTATTAAATATTATATAACATTTGGAAGGTCATGGCTTGAAAGATGTTTAAATCTTCTTATTAGTATGTGACATTGCAATGAGAAGTAGAAATCATTACCCTAATTAGAATTAAACATTATCTTACTTCAAAATTTATGCATTTGTTTGAATTGTAGAAAAACATAATTTGGACTTTGTGAGGTTCTATGAAAGTTTTTGTGAACCTTCATAAGGTAATACAACCACATGATGGCTGCAACAATGCATTGCACATGTTGCAAAATACTCTAAAAATTTCAAAGACATCTTTAACCTAAAACACAATCCTCAAAGTGCTCCATAATTAACCATTAAAAAACCAAACAGAAACCAATGACAAGGGCAACACAAAGAAAAAAAATTGTAATGTAATATCAAAAGTACCAATAACCTTACTAGTTTGGATGTCCAAGAAATTGCAACAAAGTTCACCACATGCGTTCCCCCAACATTAGTTGTCGCAACCCTAGCTTTGGGCTCGCGACCAAGGCAAAGGGGTTGCAAGGTTGTAGGCCAAGAGGAAGGAAGCCCGGGAGTCAAGGCAAAGGGGTTGCAAGGTTGTAGGCCAAGAGGAAGGAAGCCCGGGAGTCAAGGCAAAGACATTGCAAGGGTGCAAGCCAAGAGGAAGCCGGGGAGTCACATCACATACTCCGGGGAGAGTGTAAGAAAGTGTGAGGGAGTGTGAGGGAGTGAACACTCACACTCCCAAGGCAACTCCCACTTTGGGAGATGGAGTCCGGGTGGACTCCCAAAATTTCAAAGAACAATTGCACGGGTCAAAACTCAATAGCTTGTGACGTTTTTTATATCATTGGAAAGCTCTTGAAACGTAGATATCTAAAATGGGCTCGCATTGCTCATTCAAACATCTGAAACACAAGTTATTGCCAAAAGAAAGGCTGGGAGTCAAACTGCCAGTTTGACTCCGGACCACAAAAAGTCAGAAATCGACCCGATTTACTTAGATTCAGGGGGCGTGCCACACATCGTTGGAAAGATCTTGACGAGAATTACAACTTTGCTTGAGATTGCACCTCAATTGGAGGTTTGTTCGCAAAGTTATGAGGTTTCAAAGTCACGGGAATCCAGCTGGTGGGATTTCGGGATTCCCACTCGGGAGTCCCGGGAAGAATAGCTATTTGGATGTAGCCTCCGTGGAGAGCTACAGAGTATACAATAAGGGGGAAGGTGGTGGCTTCCCCCAAGTTCAGGCCGTGGTGAGTCTTGTGTGTCCATGTTGCCTATGGCTCTTCCTAGTACCAAGGGTACTCCAACTATGCACTAATCACTTTGTGTGGGTTGTGTGCAAGCCCGTGTGAGTGAGTGAAGCTTGTCAACTCTTCCTAGTCCCATCCCGGAGCTCCAACACGTCCCTTTACCCCTCAAAGTGTTGTGAGCTAATGAGCGTGCTTCGACTCCTCCTTCTTTCGCTGTTTTCTACTTGGGCTCACATTTGAGTCTTTTAAGGAGTTGGGAGTGCGTCATTAGTGGCCATCTTGTTTTCTCTTGAAATGCATTTCCTTCACAAAAATACCAATCCAAAAAGAAAAAACTCCATGTAACTAAAAAATTAACCTTTTAAAACCTAAACACAATCCCCAAAATGTTCCATAGTTCCCCAACAAAAGATTTGAGATACAAAAAGGCTTCCACAAAGTGTGAGAAAAAAAAGATGAAAAGATGATTCAACTTTCTAGACTCATAACCCAATAACAGTCCATGATTATAATATCTAAAAATTAACCTAACATTCATGAAATAACAACAAAAAAACCAAAAGCCATTAACATCTAGGGAAAACATTAATAACCAATAGAAATGATTACTATAAAGTCATGTTAAGTAATTTCAATCAACATATTGCTTCATAACAATGTCAATGAGCTAGAGGGTTGGTATGGTCAATGAAAACATTCAAAATCGCTTTTATACCCACTACAAGTTACCCTAAGGTCTATAGGTCAATTTTTGTTCATAAATATCAACTTCTTCAATTTTTTTATTTGTAAACGACATCTTTTAAAATTAATAAGTATTCTGCTTAAGGAAAAATTCTACATTTCATGTGATAAAATAATGTTTAAGATCTAATGAATAAGGAAACCAATAGTAGGGAACGTTGATTCATGTTTCACCCACCATTAATGAGGACATTTGATGTCCTTCAAATCCATTTGGTATCATTTGAAAATCAATAGCTCCATGTTAATTTTTTTTTTGTTGATTCACTTGTATTTGTAATTTGCTTATTTTTGAACTTGTGCCATTGCAAGACTTAAACCACACAATGTTTTAATTTTGGGCGTGCATTTGTTAACCTTCACACTTAAAGAATGCCCAATTTTTGAATTCAAACCACCATAAAAACAAAAACCATGCAATATTGTAATTTATTGGGTATTTTTTTTGGGCTTCACCCCAAAAGAATGCTCAATTTTTGGATTTGCATTGTTGCAAGTCTAAAAGTTTTGCAATATTATATTTTTGGGATTTGTTTTTTTGGCCTTCACCCCCAAAGAATGTTTGATTTTTGGACTTGCACATCATAAATCCAAAAAACATGTAATATTATAATTTTTAGGCAATGTTATTTTAGCCTTCATCCCCAAACAATGTTTGATTTTTGGACTTGCACCATTGCAAGACCAAAAATTGTGCAATACTATCATTTTTGGGGTTGCATTTTTTTGGCCTTTTGTAAATGTCTAATTTGATCAAACACAACAATAATACATACATGAACTATTCACACACTTTTGCATTTCTAAAATAGTTGATGATAAAGTAGTTCTCAACATTGCAATTGTTTGGCATCCAATTATTTATCGCATGTACGTTAACACCTATCATTATGCATATACATTTAATCAAAACAAATTTGATCACAAAACTATGTTAAAGGTTCTGCCTAAAGGTTCCATGCTCAAGGCTCATGGATCAAGGCTCATGCAATTGTCATTGTGGTATTCCATAAATGCAAAAGTTTCATCACATGATATTTGTTTACTATAATTGTTTATTAGATATAGTGCTCCTCCTTATGCAAAAGCTTGACAACACCCTAATTGTTTGTGAATGTTGTTTACATGTGTGCAACACCAAGAGTTTAACCATACACTATTTGATTGCACCATTAATGTTTAGCATAGGGCTTTCCTATTGTTATGCAAAAGTTTGATAATTGAAACCATTCACATGCCTTCTACAAGAATCACAATCAAGTTTAACATATGTGACACATTGCAAAGTAATCAAAAGGCCCTATATAAACTACCTTCCTACTTATATATGGATGGATGCCCATTCGAGTAGTAAGGAAACCTTGTTATAGTTTAAGATTGGTTGATGAATGAATTCATCTATCAACAAATTGCAATGCATAAAATGGTAGAATAGGTATAATTTTCTCAACTTCCTTTCTTGCCTAATGTTATTATATCATTCGCAAGAAGTCTAAAAACTAACATCTTAGGAAGTTTCTAGTTGTCATCACATAATTGTTTGTAGTTTTAGAATTATTGTTTCCAAAGAGAAAATCATTCCATGCCCTAGTGGTGGAACCAATGCTAGTGGTAGTTTCACGGAGGCATTCATGCAAACTATGGTTGACCGTTTGTTGTTGTGGTCAATTCATGGTTGAAATCAACAAATATCCTTGCCATATATTGCTTAGTGGGGTGGACATCAATGTCTAAAGGGGGCCCAAGGCAAGTTATAGGACATATTTTAGATTTTCCAAAAAGCCAACATGGCATAAGGTCACTATTCTCTACCAATGAAAACCATGCATCTCGAAGGTGAACACCTCCTTTTGGGTTAGATTTATTCTTTAAAAATAGGCCATATTGAAGGTATAAGCAATATGTCCAAAGCATGTGGTTGCTTGTTGCCCATGACACATCTAAATTTATCATTTGCCCAAAACCAAAAACAATGGTCCTCCAACTTCCAAGAAAGACAAAAAAAAAATGAAGTTTTTTTTTGTACCTTTGTATGTAGGAGTTCAATATTCCAAACTTGGGCTATTGCTTAAGCCATTACATATACACTACTCCTTGTTGTGAAACTTTGTGTTTTGAACCAAAGTCATGGTTATTGGTTGTTGTTAGATGCATTATTTTTTGTTTTCACCTTATGCATTTCCATGAAAGTTGATTTGGATAGAATTCAAGTTTTAATTAATCGTTAATTAGTGGGGACTTTGATTTTGAGTTACAAAAATTCAAATTGAGAATGATGACAAAAGTCATTAGTATTTTGTTTCTATTCTTGACATTTGCTTCAACTTACAATCACGCCAAGGCCCATAACATGTTGGCTATCATGCTTAACCTTCATTTTAAAAATATGAAGGTTATATGAGACTCCATGGGTAATGCACTTTCCATTCAAATTGTGGCAAGGTATGACACTAACATTGTGTGTCTTTTTTTATTTGCATGTGTTCTTTTATTTAAACGTTGTTAGGGCGATAATAGAGCTATTGGCAATTGAAAATTATGATTTTTTTCTCTGGGTAGATTGTATCAAGTGATGATGTAATCATTTGAAAAGTGAATTGCATTTTTTTTTATAGTTCTCTATGTCATCAACATGTATTGAAAATCCACTAGTTTAGTGGGCAAATCATGTGATGCAATTTTCCCCATCCCATTCTTCGTTCATCAAGTTCTTGGCATTGTGAGATCACATGCTGAGATAAAATAGATTTTTAGTGTTATGGGAATCATCACAAATCTAAAACATTTTAGGCTTGGGATTGATAATTTGGATCAATTCATTCTCATCATCAAGAATTGGCCCATTGACACTTGACTTGAGTTGAAGCCTAAAAACATGGTTGAATTTCTAACATTTGAAGTAAGTTTGATTGGAGTTCATAAAAAAATGTTTGAGGAAACATGATATGTTCAAGATGATTCAAGCTTTGATTTCATGTGACCATGGTTAAGATTTTAAATTTATTTTTTTATTTCAATGTCCAATGTTTTTTTTTTGGCAATTTAATCTTTATTTTTTGTGTAAGTAATTTAATGATTTTATTTTGTTGGTGTGTTTGGAGTGTTGGTTGAAGTTGCGATGCTATGTTGTAGTTGAAGACTTGCACAACATTGTAATATATAATATTTCTTTGATCTCACATCTATTATTATTATTTTGTAATGAAATGTGCAAAACCGAACATCAAGGCCTTATGGTCTTGAGTTAGGGTTCAATTAGGGTTGGGATGTTAGTTGTGCTTTGTTGTTGGAGTCATATGTTTCTAGTTGAAGTCCTTTGTAAATTTTATGTCATATGTTGGAACTATTGTCCTTTGTTGGAGTTGTCCATTGTTTGGAATCATATGTTGGAGCCCCATTTATTGTATTGTTGGTCAATTTTATGATGGATGAGTTCTTGTATTTCAATTTTAGATGTGGTCGGAGTTTGAAGTTAGATTTGGTTGGAATTTGAAATCATATGTGATTGGATTTTGAAATTAAACACGGTTAGATTTTTAGTTTAGATGTGGTTGGAATTTGAAATTGTATGCGATTGGATTTTGAGGTTAAACATGGTTAGCTTTTTAATTTAGGTGTGGTTGGAATTTGAAATCATATGTGATTGGATTTTGAGGTTTGATGTAGTTAGATTTTACGAATTTTTAATGTGATTGGATTATGAGGTTAGACGTAGTTAGATTTTACAAATTTTTTTAATGTGATTGGATTTTGAGGTCAAGTTTGATTCAACCAAAGTGATGATGCATAACTTCAACAATTTTTTTTGCATGAAGTGATTATTCACAATTGAAATGATTCTCGAAAAAATGTTGAAAGATTTAAGTTAATTTTCTTTTTGGGATTTTGAAAGAGATTAGTCTTTCTAGTATCTCAAGGTCAAATGTGCTCAAAAAATCAATTTTGAACAAACATGTTTTGCATATGTGAATAAAGAATAGACATGTGATTGTTGTGAGTAAACCTTTCTCATTGATAAACTTCATTATTTTGAAACAAATGTAATTTTTTGAAAATGTGGTGTATTTGGTTGTAATTCTAATGACCAATTTTATTTTTTTTCACTATCAAAACTCTAATTGTTACCCAAACCGCCCTTGGTCAAAAAAACTTAAACCCTATATGTGTCCTGTTTACACTGTGGAGGGATTGCGACTAATGGATCGTGTATTGTGTGAACAGGGAGTTTCTGGATGCCCTATTCACACTGTTGAGCTCTAGTAACAACAAAATCCCTTTGTAGATAACACTTCTTCATCTTCTTCCCCAGTGCGCGCGCGGATTTCGTTTCGCTGCGGAAATCCGTCGCAGCGAAGATCGTGTTGCTGCGGGAATTCGGTTGCTCTTGTTGCTGCTGATTGCATTTGTTTGTTGCTGAAATTATTTAGAAGAGCATTAGGAAGAAAGCGCTATTTTCTTGCTGTTGTTGTTGTTTTCTGGAACACTTTCTTCTTCTCGGAGTGTGGCGGGGATCAGAAGAGGTGGTGGTGAGAAGGTCTCTCTGTGGAGAGGAAGTGTGTTGTTGTTTCCGAGAGGAGAAAGTCTTGTAGGAGAAATCTTGGAAAGCTCCATCTCTTCTTTCTTGTTACATGCAAGCTATGAAGCTTGATATGGTTATGGCAGCCATGGCAGCTCCGCCGTTTTCGACTGCTGGTGGTTTTGTTTCCGTGGCTTCAGCGTCGTCATCGTCGTCTTCCGGCAGTCCTCTGTCGCGCGCACAGAAGTGTGTTTTGTGGGCGGAGAAGAGAACTCGGAGCGGGGCGAAGTTCTGTACAGGTGGAACCTGGAGGTCTGGAAGAACTAGTCCTCGACGAGCTTCATGTACTGCTCAGATTCTTGCTGCTGGTAAGATGGATTCTTCCTTTGTGCAAATCGTTAGCTGTAGTTCTGAATGGAAGCGGACGCATTGTTTCTAGTTGATGAAGATGATGAGAACATCAGCAGCAATGTCGGATTCTCTCTTTGTGTTGTGGACCAAAGATGATGGTAGTAGTCGTTGTTGTGACACGGGAAGCTTGCACTCCATGAGCAATTGTGCTGCTACATTTGGCAGTACGAATTCCGTTGCAAACAAACGTGACTGTCCACTGTGCAGAGCCTAGGGAAGCTGCTGCAGAGGTGGATGCCACTACTGAGCCTCTACTCCTTCGAGCCGTACGAGGAGAAGAAGTGGAAAGGCCTCCTGTCTGGATGATGAGACAAGCTGGACGCTACATGAAGGTAAATAGGGTACTGGACATCCATGTTGGAAGAGGGAGAGGGAGATGCTCATGCTGAGATGAAGCTCTTGTTGTTGTTGTTGTTGAGGGCATCCTTTCTCCTTTTTACTTAGCCTTTGTTTAAGGCTTTTCTGTTCAGGTGCATTGACACACTGGGGTTGTGTGGACAAGCCCCCAGTGTCTCAACAACATGTTCATCAGTATCTTCTAGTAGAGCCCTAGACTCTATCTTCAACTCTTTTACTCCAACTCATTGCAGTACCTTCTTTCTGAGGAATTGGTGTGTAATTTTGCATCTTCTGCATCTGTTCAATCCCACTGGTTGCAGTCATTGGTACTCATAGTAGCCAGCTTGACATCCTGACTGAGGTCACTGGTTCAACCGAGCTTCCAAGTCTGGGGAGGGCTCCTGAGTCCTCAGGAAGACTTGGGAATTGTGTTGCCTCTTTTCCAATGTCATAAGAATTGTCAGCCAGACCTGTGTGCATGTGAAAGGCCTTGCAAGATGCAGGTGTCTCATCTGCATGTTGTTAGCATCATTGAACAGGTAGTATCTGGGTTTAGCAATGCACAACATCTATTACACTTTATCATTGAGCTTAAATAGCAAAAGCTGAAGCCAAACTGGAGAGAGATTACCATACCAAAGGAAACAGTTTGGAAAACAGACCCTTCTGCCTTTGCTTGCATATTGAAACTTGGCAACCTACTGCCCACCAAACCTCCTCCTGTCAGTGAAATCTGTGTATGAATAGTCTGGTGTGGAAACTTGGGGTGGGGTATCAAAATATCAGAGAAAGGGTTGTGTGGTTGATCATGGTTTGGAATAAATATGCTATACACATAAAGCTGTGGCCATGCATCTCTGAATCCTAGATTGGTATGGTGGAGACTCACAGGAAAGGTTTTGGACGATGCAGAAGTTCTAAGGGTCCCCTATTGATGTTTTTCTGTTGATGGTCTCTACAGGTGTATCAAGATTTATGTGAAAAGCATCCTACATTCAGGGAGCGATCTGAGAATGTTGACTTAGCAGTTGAAATCTCACTCCAGCCCTGGCGAGCGTTCCAACCTGACGGAGTACAACTTTGTACCATGCTATTTTCCTGTTCTCGCATCAGACTGTAAATTTGTACACAAAACTCCAAGAATATTAATAACATGACCAGAATTTTATGGTGGTAATTCCGTGTTTTCTGGATCTGTGCAGGTTATATTGTTTTCAGATATACTGACACCATTGACAGGCATGAACATCCCATTTGATATTCTGAAAGGCAAAGGGCCCATTATTCACAATCCAATCTCCACAAATGCAGATGTTGCACAAGTGAGAGAGCTGGTGCCATCTGAGGCTGTTCCTTATGTCGGTGAAGCATTGACTGCTTTGCGTGCTGAGGTACAATTTATCTACTATTCTATTTTCTAGTTGTTCTCAAGATTTCTGCATGTTATGCTAAGTCTTTGAGTATTTTCTGCTATGGTTTTCAGTCCATCACCATTTCCAATCTCACAATAATTACTTGGTTGGATTCAACAGCTTGGGAGTTCAGTTTTGTACTTGTAGTGCAGAGATTGCTGTTATTTGTGGATGATGGATGATGATGGACTTCTCCAGGTTGGAAATGCAGCAGCTGTGCTAGGGTTTGTTGGAGCACCATTTACACTGGCATCTTACATTGTGGAGGGTGGATCCTCAAAACATTTTACAAAGATCAAACAACTTGCCTTTGGGTCACCTGCAGTAGGTTCTTCCTGCCCCTCTTCTTTAGGATTGCCTTTATCACATACAAACAGAGCTAATGTTGTTTGGTGTATTTTGAAGTGTCTTGGCTTCTGACTTGACTAGAGAATCTATCTATATTTTCTTGCTTGTATTATTGAATCAATACAATTCTGAAAGCAACCAGCCTGTTTCCTGAACAGATTGGTTCCCTATCATTTGAAAGGGTAATGTCACTCAAGTAAAAGTTACCTGACCAAGAGTACAATTCTTTTGGGATCAGAATACGACAAACAGCACTTGCCTAGTCTGTTTGTGGTAGAGACAGAATATTTGTTGAGTTGTGATCCATTGCAGATACAAAGACCAATATTTCTCAACTATGCAGTGACATCAGGATTACAGTTGAGTGAAAGCCTTCCAAAAGAATAAATCTGTATTTAAGCTGACAATATCCAATTTTTGCAGATTTTCCACTCCTTGCTACAGAAGTTGGCAGAATCAGTAATAATTTATGTGCGGTATCAGGCAGACTGTGGGGCACAAGCAGTACAAATTTTTGACTCATGGGCAACACACTTGAGCCCAATAGACTTTGAGGTTTACAGTCTCCCCTATCTTAAGCAGATTGTGAGTGAAGTGAAATCTACCCACCCGAACCTCCCATTGATTCTGTATGCAAGTGGAAGTGGGGGTTTGCTAGAACGAATGGCATCCACAGGGGTGGATGTGCTCAGTATCGACTGGACTGTTGATATGGCTGAAGCCAGACAACGCATTGGCACTGATCTAGCTGTGCAGGTACATTCTATCTTCCTCTCTGTGTTTCCATGTCCCCAAAAATGTGTCTGAATGTCAGTCCAGGAGTTCAGTTTCCACAGAAGGCAGAATTTTTCTAGGTCTGAGCAGTTGACAAAAATATTGGCTATGTTATAGGGGTTGTAGCTGAATAAGCACACACTAAACAGATTAAGATTGTCAGGAGGTTTCTCAAAATGAATGGGTTGGAATGCCAGGTGAATTAGTGGCTTTGAAAGCAATGTGTATTTACACAGAGACACATGATGTGCAGGGTAACATGGATCCTGCTGCATTGTTTGGAACTAAGGAGTTTATTGAGAGAAGAATACATGATACAGTTGCAAAGGCAGGACGACACAAACACATCCTCAACCTTGGACATGGTGTATTGGTGGGAACACCTGAAGATCATGTAGCACATTTCTTTGAGGTTGGAAAAAGTATACGATACTAAGGGGAGGACCTATGCAGCAAGACATATCTAGAACCACTAGTGTTTTTCTACTTGTCAATCAGGAGGTTCTCTTCATGGTATGACGCTGAAGCATTGAGCTTGCAATCAATAGTATCCCACTCTTTCTTCAACGATTGCACTAACTAATTTCTGTTTGGTTGTAACATTTGCTGAATTCACATTCCTGGTCTCACTGGTTCTATGCCAAGTACGGGGATGATGTTCAGAATGTGACAATTGTTGTCATCACAGTCAGTCATAGTTGTATTACATGACACCAAATGTGATTTATCTTTTCCAAGCTTAGAGTTGGATTGAGTGAGAAAAAATCTAATGGAAAATTCCTGCCATGCTACTTGTAGCTGAATGTCATGTCAAATTGAAGGTTGCAAGCTGAATGTCGTGTCATATTGAAGCTTGCGACATGTGTTGCTAGAGACCCAGATTTGCAGGGAAAGAAACATTGGAAAGTGAAACATAGGATGCAAGAATAACATCAAAATGCGAACATGAGAGAGAGAGAGAGAGAGAGAGAGAGAGAGAGAGAGAGGGAGAGAAGAAGAGAGAGAGAGAGAGAGAGAGAGAGAGAGAGAGAGTGTGTGTGTGTTTCTGTTTGTGCTCTCAAAAGTTGCAATCTATGTGAGATTTTTGGGGTCTTCCTCTTGTGTGATGGCCTTGATCTAGCTCATGCATTTCTTACCTGAATCATCATCTGAGTTTTGTGATTGCTTAGATTATCCATGAGGCAATTTTTTTGTTTAGATGGTTAGCTTAAATGATGATCTTAGAAATAGAATTGGAGTCGAGATGAAAGGTGTGTGGCTGTAGGAGTGGTATCGTTTGAGCTTTTTAAAGGTTTTAGACTTTGTTTGTATGCAGCAGATATGGATTACCTGTAGCATTAGACAAGGGTTATAATATTAATGTAGAAAATACACACAAATGTACAGGGTACTGAAATAGGGTTGAAAAAAGGCCTATTTTGTCAAACAAGATTGTTGGAATGAGAGCCTTGGATTGTATCAGGGCGTTCTCTCCAGTAAGCTCTAGCACAACTTTGGCACTGGAATGCTGTAATGGTGTCATGGGCTTGTGCCTAAGTATGAAGAAAAAGCTTGTGATCAAAGAGATTTCTCAAATTGGTGCCTTGAATTGTTTTTAAGGGTTGCCTTAGTGAACTCGTACCTAGATGTTGCATGTATTTTGCATGTGGTCTGTGCCAAGGATATGCAATTTGCAAGGAGATTTTAACAAGAATATTGCTCTGTTAACATGATTCCCTGATTTTACTGATGGGTGCACAAACCTTAACATTTTGATGTGCAATTTCAATTGTGCAACTCCTTGTGCTAATAGATAGGGTTTTGATTCATTACTTCTGATGTTTGTTTGTACCTTCTCTTAATATCAATCTAAAAAATGTTAAACAAATGTTAAGTTTGTAGAATAGGCTTGTGCTTAGGTTCGAGAAAAACCCTATATGGCTCATGAGAATTTTAGATTGGGAGCCTTGAATTGTTTTGAGGTGTTCACCTTTAGCACTAGAAATATTGTATGATTTAAAACTAGATCTCCAATCGTACAAAGGAGCTCATTAAATGTAACAAAACAAAGCATTATTTGTATGAAGATGCATTTTGATTATGCACATTCTTGTTTACTTGCTAAAAGAAAGTTGCAATTTTTTGAGAAAGTCATTTCTAAGGTTTTTGAAGCAAATTGTAGCAATAACAAGGGAAGAAAAGGGTTTGGTTGACTAGGTTTGAAATCATCACTTTTTTTTAGCAACGAACTTTTACAAGAATGTTGATGAAACCCAACAATGACTGAAAATTTTCATTGAAGTTCATAACCATCTTGACAAGTAAAATTTTGAAAACTCTAAATGCATATCCTCTAGCTAATTCTTTTTTAAGAATATGCCCTTTTGATATCCAACACTGAATTCTAAAACATTGTAACTAGCAAACATTTGTTCATAGTGCTTGGTTGCAAAGAAAATAATTGTGGTTGATGAGATTGTTCAAATTTGTCCCTTGAATTGCTTTAGCATTAGTGAACTGATGCTTAAATGCTGCATGTTGTTTTGTATGTGCATGTGACCCATACAAAAGATCTTCAAAACCGCAAAGAGCTTTTAATAAGACTTGGAGCTTTTGACATACACTTCTCATTCTAATCAAGGGTGCACAAACCCTAACATTTTTGAAAACATTTCTTTTTGACTGTTTTAAAAAATTGCTGAAAATATTTTTTTGGGGTTTTTCAATTCCTTAATATTGAAAAAATATTAAAAATAAAAAAAATCATCAGATTCTATTATAAGTTGAATAGGTGGCCCAAAATATAGAGGGATGCATAATCTTTTCTACTTTCATATTCAAATAGCCAAATCTAGTTAAATTGTGTTATGGATGATGGTTCGTTGAGTTATATCGCAAAATTGATTATTATTATTATTATTATTATTTTTGGGTTGTTATCTAGGGGTTTTTTCTTTTTAGTTTTGTGATATAAAAGTCTCACTCAAAATTTCCAAAATTTAACAAAATTAGTCAAATTTACACCAGAAAGAAAGAAACACTACTTGGGACTTCTTCATCATGTCCAATTGTTTAGATTCATTATAGAGTAGCTTAAGGGATTTTGGCCCCTAAGTAGTAGGTTTATTTTTATATGAGGATTTTTGAAGGATGATATTTTGGCTTGTGTTGAAACTTGAGATTAGTTATAGAGTTATGATATCTTGAAGGATTTTGGTTTCTTTCAGAGGAGTTTTTTTGAAGACTATATTTTGCATTGTGAAATATTTGAATTTTCATAATTCTTCTTTCTTTTGCCTTAGGATACTTTTTAATGTAAATGGCAAGGCCCCAGTGTGACAAACCCCTTGTTGGCCTTGCCTACCTAGGCAAGGATATTATGTTTAGGTTCATTATAGAGTATAGTAGCTTAAGGGATTTTGGCCCCAGCTAGGTAATAATAGTAGGTCTATTTTTATATGAGGATTTTTGAAAGATGATATTTTGGCTTGTGTTGAAACTTGAGCTTAGTTATAGAGTTATGATATCTTGAAGGATTTTGGTTTTCTTTTAGAGGATTTTTTGAAAAATTATATTTTTGCATGTTGAAATATTTGAGTTTCCATAAGTCTTCTTCTTTTGCCTTAAGATACTTTTTAATGTAAATGGCAAGGCGACGCAGTGTGACAAACCCCTTGTTGTTTTCTTTGGGCTTTGGATACCGATGAAAAAGTGAGCCTGATCTCCTCCTCATTTATGGCCCCGCCCGGTTCATTGAGGCGCGTGGCGTACATGGAAAGGGGTGGGCGAGCGCGGGAACAGTGCGGCTGTGTGACGCAGACGAGCTGGAAGCGCGGGAAGCTCGCACATTCGCGCGCACTCTTCTTCCTTACCCTCGTCCCCTTGTCTCTCGCGCCTCGCTTATGTCCGCTGCTGTATTTTGTCTGGAGCGCTGTTGTTGTTGTTGTTGTTGTTGTTGCTGCTGCTGCTGGAGAAAAGCTCTTGTTCCATGGACTGGTAATTTTCTTTCTTTTGTCTTTCTTGCATTCCTCTGCTGGTTTCATTCTGCTTAGTTGATTGAAGGCCTTTTGCGTTGTCGTTGCTGCTGCTTTACATTGTACTCGATGCGTTGCGATGCAGTGTTGTGATCTGTTATTTTCTTTTGTTTTCTGTCGGGATCTTTGATTTTGTTTCTGGCCTTCATCTCAGCCTCCTCAAGGTTTTATGGTTTTTTTTTTTGGAATTATTTTATGTGATCTGTTTTAGAGCGTTTTCATTAGATACTTCCATTCGTTTCTCTTGGCTTTCGTTTGGAGGAAGAATAGGGGAGGGCGTGAAGTCAAGGTTTCCGGGGGGTTTTGTGGTTAGCTGTACAGCTCCGAAGAAGCTTGTGGAGATTTCAAGGCTGTGCGTCGCGGGTAGTAGTTTCTGTCTACCGCTTTTTATTATTAGGTAGCGGGTATTCAAGTGTTCGCTTACTTGCGGATTCTCGGCTATTCGGCTTTGCATAGTGTGGAGCTTCCATAGGAAGTGCAGGCGCTTTGATCGCAGGTTTCCTTTGTACATTTTTGCTTCAAAAACATTTGGTCATGCTTGTGGCAAATGTCATGTGCAAGATCTTCTAGAAAAAAATATCATTTCCCCTTTCGATTCCCTTTTGGTTTGCGTAATTTTCTTATTAGTGCTTTTATTGCAGTGCTGCAGCTTGCCACTAGTTTGGAAGTTGTTCTGTGTACTAAAGCAAGAGGGAACAAATGCCTATAGACGCTACTACACCAAGGACATAGGAGTTGAAGATATGCTAAGTGTCAAAAAGTGACCTAGTGCAATTAGAGGTGGTGATGGAGGGAGGCATTGAGTGTGGGAAAGGGAAGAAGGTCAAGCGTGTGACTGTCTGCTACAACGGTTGGCACAATTGGTGCTTACCACATGCACATCAGCCAGCAAGCAGTGAGAATGAGATTCGAGGATCTGCAATAATGAAGCCTCCATCAAAAAGTTGCTCAGAATCATCGGAACAAGACAAGTATGACCTAACTGTATGTGAGAAATGCGGGCGTGGTGACAGTGAGCAAGAAATGCTTCTCTGTGATGCCTGTGACAGAGGATTCCACATGTTCTGTCTCTGCCCTGTCCTTGTGACACTGCCTGTTGGAGATTGGTTTTGCCCTCTTTGTTCTCCCACTGCCCTTGTCTATGGTATGCTTACTTTACCCTATCTGTACTTGTTTGCCTTCTTCAGGAATCTTGAAACTCGTTTTCAGGGATCCTGATTTGCCATACTTCTGGGAGAGAAAATCTATAATTTGGCAAGTCTTTGCAACCAGTCTCCCACTACTGTCATAGATCTTCAGGACAGATCCAAATTGTTAATCTTTGACATGTTTCTTGGGTGTAGAATTTCCAAAGGTGCAGAAGAAGATTGTCGACTTTTTCCGCATTCTTAAGCCCTTTCACCAGGTTTCTCCAGGTACCTCACTATTCACTTAGGTGCAGACTTGGTTTGATAGTGACTATAAAGACTGTGCTACTCATGTTCTTTAGATATTTGAATCTGTTTGGTCCAGCTCTGGTTGGGATCTCCTGATTGCATTTCTTTGTGCTTATTCAGATGTAGGATGTGGGGAGGTACGGAAGCGGCGTAGACAAAGTGGAGGAAGCTTGTGCAGGCAAAAGAAGAGCCGGCGGTTGTTGCCTTACATCCCATGTTCTGATCCTCATCGCCGGCTTGAACAAATGGCCTCGTTGGCTACTGCCCTTACTAGTGTGGGTGTCAGTTTCACTGACAAGCTGTTGTACAGCTTTGCTCCTCGAATGGCAAACACAGCTAGACTAGAGAAAGGTGGAATGCAGGTTAGTCCTTCACTTCCCTGACTCCACATCTTTGAAAAGCTGGCATCTCATTCTCCTTTTTCTTCCAGGCTTATTGCCGTTGTATGCTTGGCATGTGATGAATGTGCAATACAAGGAAGGAGAATTTGATGGAAAGAATGTGGGTTGCAGTCAATGGGGAAGGAAGACAAGGGCACACTGGAAGCATGTAAGGCTATGTGCAGCAGGGGTGAATGGCCTCCTTTGATGGTCACACATGATTCTCGCCAAGGGTATTCATCCCTTTCCTTTATATGTCTATAATTAATAATGCCCTCACACTCATCCCATCTTCAGATGACCCTTGCAGATGGGATGACCTGGTTTTCTGATAAGTGTCCCAATATGATGTACTGAGCTACCAAGTAATATGTGACCTAGGGTAAGGTTAGGCATTGACCTTGCTAAAAGTTGCTGGGCTTTGATGCTCATCCTCTGCCAAAGGAATTTGAATTGGTGAGAAACTGTTTCAGGGAACAATGTTGAATTTAGAAACTGAGTGGTGCAAAGCTGTAGTGAGGTGAATGGAAAATTGAAATTGAGAAGCTGAAATTGAGAAGTTGGTTGGGATAATGCAGGTTTGTTGTGGAAGCAGATAGGCATATAAAAGACATGACAATCATATGTGAATACACAGGTGAAGTGGACTTCATGCGTCATCGTACTCATGATGAAGGAAACAGCATAATGGGCCTGCTCTTTACAGAGGACCCTGATGAGGAGCTTGTTATATGTCCAGACAAGTGCAGCAACATTGCCCGCTTTATATCCGGCATTAACAATCATTCACCGTAAGTCTTGTTATCACACATCACATCACAAGAAAATTGCTGATTTTTGTGTGTGTGATTCTAGCATTGATCTTTTTTGCTGGTGCTGACTGAAGGCTTATGAACAGTTGATGAAACCCATCATTACCAGTCCTCAAGTGTTGAGGAGGATCATTTATCTTGGCAGAACTACCTTGTAGAATTCTAAAATATTTCACTGGCAGTTTCCACAACTGCAAACACATGAAAAAATGCATGAGTGAAGTGAACTGACAAGGAAAATGGAAGGTCATGCAGGGAAGGGAAAAAGAAACAGAATTTGCGGTGTGTGAGATACGATGTGGATGGGGAGGCACGGGTATTGCTCATTGCTATCCGAGATATCCCCCAAGGCGAGCGCTTGTACTATGATTACAATGCATTTCAGAAAGAGTATCCAACTCAGCACTTTGTGTAAATCCACATGATGTGGTTAGTTGTGCCCTTTTTACACTTGCATTCTTTCAATGCATATCAATAGGACAGGGCTCAGTAGGCCAAAAACTGCAAAGAATAGTTCACCAACTAAGGGAAGGATAGCCTACCCTTGAAACAAGGTGAAAAAATGGGGCATTCAATTTAGAGACTAGGTAGGTATTTATCAAATGGTGTGATCATGTGTGCACCAAGATATAGAGAGGATGCAGAACTCTTTTTCCTCTTCATCTAGGTGGGTTTCTCTCCACAGCTTGGAGCAGATTTGCCCCACATGAATGCAAACTTGGTCATTTTTAAGCTTTGCTTGTCTTGAAGCTTGTCAAAGAGCCATGCAAGGGCTAATGAAAACATGAGGAGAGTTTTCTTCTTCCAAAGAACAGGATACTGCCATGTCAATGGCTTTGAGGGCAAGCAACTGAGATTGGAACTGCAGTTGCAAATAAGGACCAGCGAGAAAACTGTGCCTCTGCAAGGGAAAGACGGTCAGACATGGCTATTAATGTATTGGCATCATGCCTGTCTTCCAAAGGCAATATGTTCAATCAAAGACATTATTGACTTAACTTGATGAAGTCAACTCTTGAATGCTATGAGTGCCAGAGAAATGCTGAAGATCACGTGATCTTTTCCATGTTTGAATCTTTGTGTTAATGTTTATCCATGAGTGTCAAGAGATGGTTGACAGAAGCTGGCAAATGAATGCAAGATAGTATTCAAGGATGGATGCTTCTGTGTTTCATCGTGTTCAAAGTTGTGAATTAAGGGATTGAGAGATGTTGCAGTATTTTGGAGGTGGATGAGGTCATTTCTTCACATACTGATCACTAAGAAATGCAATTTGGAAGGTTCAGGCTGATGATGCATGGTATAAAGACAGGAATGTAGAGCATACAGCCAAAGAGAACAAGAAGCAATGGGAGGGGAGACTCAAGATAGAGAGAAGATGCTAGAATGTCCCATCACCTGGAGTATACAAGGATGGAGGTAATGGAGTATATCAGGATGTCACTGCTTCCTCCTAATCTGCTTTTGATGGCATGATGTGGAAGGTAAGGTTGCACGCGGTGTGAGAAAATGCTGTCTACTCAGATCATTGATCAAGCTAATATTGATAAGGCATTCCCACTGATCCATTGTTGAAATTGGTGATTGTTACCTGTGTGACCGAGTTCACCTTCATGAATTTGTCTCTTTACGGTACCAGTAGGCACACAACTCCAGCAGAAAAATTCCTATGCTTTCTGGTGTCTATACTGATTCCTGCGGCAGATGGCTAAATCAAGTCTATACTATGCCCTGACTGGATGGGGGAAGGATTCCAGGGCTGCACCAGTTGTGTTGTTGAAATTAGCTGCTAAGGCAATTGGATGACAAGGGATTGTGGAGGACAGATGCAATGTGAGGGCACAGGTGTAGTTCCAGCCACCAGTCAGTCTTGAAATCACCTTAAATGATGGAAGTGGTATGAACTTTTACAATGTGAACATAGTGGATGTGTATAGAACTTGCCCACTACTTGTTGCAGGCAGTTGTGGCACAGGAGACTGCACAATTCTGAATGTAGGAGTGCTCTCAACAACCCTTATCAGGAAGGACAACAGGTACTCTCGTAATGTTTAAATATTCATGTGTGTTAAGTGTGAGAGATAGGATTTTAAAGATAAAATTTGTGCATCTGAAGATGTAAGCAGCTCAAAAGAATTCTCAAATTTCTGGATGAAGAGATCTGACCCATCTCATAAAGGGTAGTGGAACTCTGAACCGGGAATCAACCATGGAAGTTAACTGGTGTATTTTTGCATGTTCAGTGGAGAGGAAGGGTTATGGTGCCATGAAAGGGTGATTTACCTACCAAGTGATATTTTGGTCTTGTTCCCAGCTGCTTGTGACAAGGAAACAACTTTCTTGTTTATATTATTAGAGCCTGACAGCCACACAAGTAGGTAAGCCTAAGGTTCTATGGTAGTCTTGGACCAAAACTTGCAAATAGAATGGATGCATGCCTGTCCATCTGACAAGCTTATTGCCAAGAAGATTCTGGTGTCTGAACTGAAATATCATGACATTAATGTGGTTGGAGCAGCAGCTAATAATATGATCATTCCATGGCTTGTTTGCTCAGATGTGAAATGAGGTGCAAAGATGCAAGAAGGAACTGCATGCCAGTCTGCTTACAATGAACTTCATTACTACTGCTGTACAGGGGGTGCTCTACAACTCTCACCAAGCACTACCCAGATATTCAACACCTTTCAAGAAGGCTTGCCCCATGGCCAATAGCTACACCAGTGATGACACAACATGGACTAGCACACTTGCACCAGTGCCAACAACATTCACCTTGTGCCCTTTGAAAGTTAAATTATCCATACCTTCCAGTGTACAATTCCTTGACTCCCTAACATTCTGTAGTATCCTCATCTGATGCATGTGTGTAGTATTTAAGCTTCTTGAACAACCCATGCAGGGCTTTACTATATCATGTTGCTAATTTCATTAGAAAAGGTTGGTTAATTTCAACTACCATGATGACTAACTGCAGGGTTGGGTAGTTCAACCTTTGGTTGCATCAACTCTAAATCATGATTGACCACTTACCATTTTTTGATGGATGCTTTAACTTGATGATGAACATGATGTAATGCCATTGTGTTCAATTGATCTTGTTAATTTTATCTACTATGGTTTAATTCCAACTTGGCAATCCAATCAATAAGTAAGTTTACCTAGTTGTATTTAAAACCAACCCAATGATCTACCATTCTCAGATATTCTTTGGGAGGTGATGAGGTCCCAATGATGTCACCCATGTTACTTTCGCCATTAGTTGAAAGGCATTTTTCCATGTGAACCAACACACTTACCCCCATCATGATCATCATTTTGTCTTATAGTATTCATAGGCACATGTCAACATTGTGGTTCTGTTGGGTGGTATGCATGCCTCTGGAAATTTCATCATTGTATGTTGTATTACAGAAACTGATCATCTCTTTCATTTGATAGCCCTGGTATCCACCCCTAGTCAAACTGAAGAAACGACCACAATCGTTGTGCAAGAGATCTCTTTGTCAATCTAAATTTTCATTTGTTCACATAATGAACAACTTGTGTGGCATAATGAACAACTCAACAAATTTGCATATGCAAATCATTATAAAATGCAAGACCTTAGTGTTGTTACATGCCTCTCCCGTTTTCTCTTATTACTTGTTTTGAGGTCACAGCTTTCAATTTCTTAACACCAAAAAGTTCTGAGATCATTATCAATTGTAAATCAATCAAAATTCAATTCCACATTTTCACTACCTTCCTCTCCTAGAAAATGAGTAATTGAGGGGAAATAACTGGTGTTACAAATTTTTTAAAATTGATTAAAAATTGCTCCAAATGACATTTGACTCCGGCTGTAATTATCCAAAATATCCAAAAACACAACTGAATGCTTACATTTCTTCACATATGTAGATGAAATGGAAATTAATTCTTCTGGTGAATAGTCGCAACTTTGGCTAGACTACAAAATTCTCACTACTCCTTACTCTTCATGTCCAGTTTTATTACAATTGTTAGCACTTTGTTCCAGTAATTAAGTTATATTATGACTGTTAACATTTGCCATTCTCTTGCCTTACAGATTGGACTTTTCTTTTGCTTCATTCCACCTTCTTTCTTCATGTGTCCTTTCTATTCAATAAAGTGAGACTGTTTATCATTACTAGCACTTTTGGGGGGTGAATTGGGCCCATTCAGAAAGTCATACATGTGCTAAAGGAACAACATCAGCTGATCACAAAATATGTCACACACAAAACCTTGGAAAGAAAGGTAAGGACAAATTTGTTTGTCAGTGTAAAATCGGTAAGGGCAACTCACACCCAAAATGATAAAAAAGAAAGATGACTTTGATCTTTCTTTGGTGTTTTTATTGGTTCAGAAAGAAAGGTAAGACATAACTTACCGCCTTTCTTATCATATGCATTCATCATTATCCTAGCCAAGTATAATGAAAAGTAAACCTCAAAACAACCAACAAGGCGTGCCTCTCCATAACAATTTACTATTCATGGTCCCCAACTGTGGTGCAATTGGATTGGTGATTCTACTTGTACATTTCATGCCAGAATGGCTTGTCGATAGTCAACTTTATAGTACGAAAAATAGCCCTGCACAATACTTTGGAGGTTGGGTGCCTGATTCCAACAAGTGTCAAACTATCAAAAGAAGAATTGAGTAATTAAACCCTAAAGGTTGTCAAGTCGACAAAGGAAAAAGATTGATTTTGACGGTGGAATTTGGTTCAACGTGAATAGGATTCTAACTTTTTTGTGTTTGGGGGGTTTATCTCCAAATGTGGTTATTATAAAGAAATACTCACTCACAACAATTCCAGGAATCCAAGTTCAAAACACAAAACAAGGGGTGTGTCACACTATGGCCTTGCCATTTCTGCTAAAAAGTATCTTAAGGCAAAAGAAGAATTATGGAAATTCTAATATTTCACCATGCAAAAATATAATCTTCAGAAAAACCCTGTACAAGAAACCAAGATCCTTCAAGATATCATAACTCTATAACTAATCTCAAGTTTCAACACAAGCCAAAATATCGTCTTTCAAAAATCCTCATATCAAAATAGACCTATTACCTAGGGGCCAAAATCCCTTAAGCTACTATTCTCTATAATGAATCTAAACACAATATCCTTGCCTACCAAGGCAAGGCCAACAAAATCAAGACGCAAACAACTGTGGCTCATGTTCTTTTGTTATGCTTTTGAATCTCACAACATTAGTGTGCCTATTTTCATGCATCTGTGTGTGACTTTGCTAGTTTTGATAGTGTTTAGTGCTGATCCAGTAAACTCATGACAAGATTCATCCTCCCACTTTCTGAAAACCAAAATCAAATTGAAAAATTTACCTTGAGCCTCCTCACTCCTTGTAATGCATAATTTCCAAAGAACCCAACAACCCCAGGATATTTTGTACTATGCATAATATGTGCAAATGTGCAAACCTCATACAAAGATTGAATGCAATATGATGATTTAGTTGGAAGAGATTAGGTCAATTAATAAAGTCACTAATAAACACGAGGAAAAAAAAGTGTGCTTCAAACTTGTCTTCCATTTTGCAAGGGCATGCATAATATGTAAACAACTCCCTTTTCTATTTCTAAGTGTATTTTGAGGGATCTCCCCTATTTGAAGAACTCTAGGGCACTATGTTGGGGGAGCTCCCCCAATTTTATATGTTCCCATGTTCTCATGGAAATATTTCAGGAAAAAAGCGAGGAAATAAAAAGAGAGTTGTTTATGTAAGGGCAGGTTCCAGTACGAGTGCATTCTTGGGAACACCCTTGGGTTCACACCCTCAAGTGCCCCTCCCTCAAGAGAACACACTCCTACAGGAACCTGACCTAAAACATATTACATACTCCAGCCATTTATTTCTAAAACAAAATAAAAGTAAATAGCAAGCTAATCAGGTCCACTTTAGATGGCAGTCCAAGGTTCAATGAAATAGAGCAATGCTATTGGATGAGAGTCATAAATTGGACCCATGGTCTTTACATGAGAGTCCAAGACCAAAAAGTGGCAAATCCAGGCTAAACTTATACATGGCACCAATTTGGAAGGAAAATCAATTTGTGCAGACCCAGAAAAAAACAGCTCATGATTTGAAGAACCAAGATGCAAGAATCGGGTCCAACTCAAGGGAGGGTTTCAAACTCAAGGATTCAATTAACTTCAAATGAGGCCGAATTGGTTCTTAGGAATTTGGACCCTGGACCGCATCTAAATTGGGCCTCAGTGTTGTTAAATATTGGTGAATTTTTTGCACTGTGGGGACCAAAAGGAAACAAATCTGAAACATTCTGTTGGAGATCCTTCCTTGAGTGTTTTGAAGAAATGTAGCCACTTTTCAACTGCCCCCAAAAGTCTGTCATCACTTTGCTGTTTGGATAAAAACTGTTTGGAAACACCGATGCAAATGGCTATACTATATCCCGCAATTTGTGCCCCTGGCATTTGCCCGGGCCAAAAATGGTGACAAACAATTTGGAAATTAGAGTTTCACATGGCCAATGAGAAGGCTCAGCATGCACTCATGAGAGGTCCAGTTCTTTTCTTTAGGGGGGAGGGGAAGGGAGGATTTTTTTGTCTTTTTCCTTGTTCTCAATGTGTTCCTATCATGTTCTAATGGTGTTTCTCATGTTCTTATCTTGTTCCTCAAGATGTTCCCAATAGAACCTCAAATTTATCCCATATGGTTTGCCCAAATTTTAATTCTCATGTATATAAACTGAAATGATGAGTGATAAGGGAGAACTTTTTTTTCTATTTAGTGACTTGGGGTTCAAAGCCAAAGAGGTGCTTCTGTTGAGGAGAGTGCCCAATGTTCCCAAATGTCTTGTGAGAGATTTCAAGTACTGCCTCACATTTTAGGAATGTCCCTCACCAGTTGTGTGGCTTACCCATCATAAAGTACAATGCAAATGTTATCATAAGTTTTAAACATAGATAGATCATGAGGTGGTAGGAGAGACACACACCTTATGCCCTCAATTGTGGAAAAAATCAGTGATGGGCCAATCAATGTGGCCTCTTCTGAAAAAAAAAAAAAAAAAAAAAATAAAAAAAAAAAAAAGGTAAATGAAAAAAAAAAAAAATATACAAAAAAAAAATATATTACTTTGGATTATAAAAGAAGTGAAATATGTG
>Ga0116227_10001350_pt1 | contig 54302 bp, 41 predicted proteins | sample S1TSphgellanicum_FD_89693 | JGI IMG/M metagenome (GOLD analysis project Ga0116227, IMG submission 89693) | Host-associated microbial communities from peat moss isolated from Minnesota, USA - S1T2_Fb - Sphagnum magellanicum MG | ecosystem: Host-associated > Plants > Peat moss > Unclassified... | reverse complement strand
GAAAACAACCAACCACCAAAAGAGGTTTTTAAAATAAAAAAACCAAAAAAAACAAAAAAAAAAAAAAAAAAAAAAAAAAAAAAAAAGAGTTACCATCATCAACCAATTCTTCCCCTTTAGTTTAGTTGTAAAACTATTTGCATAAATAAATAAATAAATAATTTTTTTTGCCAAAATAACTTGGGATATTAAAGGTCTTAAAAGTCCGCCTTTGAGCCATCATGATACATTTTAGAGAATAGATTTTGTTGGTGTTTCAAAAGGTAGAATTTTCAAATTTACAATTTCACCTTTTTAAACCCTCCTTCTATGCTCACTTCTAATTTGTTATTAAGCTACAATGAAATAATTGTGTTATTGGGTCTTTTGAAGTAGTGTTAGAATGGAAATGGTAGAATTTTGATAAGAATTGTGTCATTTCATTTTCCTTTTTGTTTCCTTTTTATAAAGTTTTGTACTTTTACATCATTTTATTTTTTTGGGTATTTTTTTGGTAGTGTGTTGATGTGAAAGACAATGGGTTTTTGCATGGATGCAATTATCTTAAAGGGCATTTGACAATTTTTAAAATATAATTTTTTACTTTTAAAGTCAAAATTAATTTTTTTCAATTTTTCCTTCAAATATTGAAGTTTATTGCTCTACTTAAATATGATGTCATGGTGTAGAAAATCATTATAATTATGGCAAGCTTTGGTATGAATAATTTCATTACTTACATGAAATTAACACAATAAAGTATAGTAAATTGTTAAATATGTAATAATTTCAAATCTTAAAATTTTGATTGTTTGAAAAATAATAATCAATCATTTTGTTAATGATGAAGGTTCACACTAGGCTATGGTTTTTTTTTTTTAAAGGTTAAAGCTAATATGACCTTTTTAAAAATTCTTTGTCATTAGGAGCTTTAACCCAATGTTGTTGGTTTTTTTTTTTTTTAATTTTGATTTTGAAAAAGTGCTGAATTTTCGCTGAATTTTATTTTTCCAAGGTTTTTCCAAGTTATTCTCAAAAACCGCAAAATAGGAAAAAAGAAGAAGAAGAAGAGTGCTTAAAACCTTATGTAGCCAAAGAAATGCATTATGTATATATATAAAATAAATAACCTCTTTTGAAGAGTCACCCATACTAACACTATTTTGATCAAAGTGAGTTTAACTTCAGCATTCATATTTAATTGTGTTAAATTAATTTTAATTTAATTTAATTTAATTTAATTTAATTTTTATCAACAAAAATCACTCTTAATTCAATAACAACTTTGGCTCACAATATATTACAAAACAACCACCATGCACATAGCCTTGTTGATGAGAGTATTTTTTAGCAATAATAAGTACCAAAAGCCGAATGAGGGGGGCCCATGGTCTGGGAGGGTTTTAGAGCGTGATCGTATTCGAACGGAGGGGTCAAGCCCATTTCAAAGACGAAGGTCATTTCTAAATTCAATAATAAATTTTTGCTCTATTCGTCCAAAAGGTACAAAATGACAAACATGCAAATTGCCTCGGCAAACACTTCTTTTTTTGTTATTTTTTTAATTGATGAAATTTTTCCAAAAATTAAAAATTAAAAATGTGAAAATTAAGGGATTTCAGAGGTTTTCAATTGCTAGATTTATATATTCGGTTTTCAGTGTGTAGCCAAAAATACAGAAGGATGATTAAAGTTTTAAACTTCTTATGTGGTGTATAGCCAGATTTGGCTAAATCTTCCGTGGGGTGATCACCACTCTGACTTAAAAACAAAAATTCCCCAAAAAAACATTGCTATACACAAAGAAAATGAAAAAAAAAGAATAATATGTATGTATAATACAATGATAAATACACTCCAAACATAATAAATACATAGTAAAGTAAACATATCGTATAAAATAATTTTTTTAAAAAAAACCTCGGTATCTTATTTATTATACCGGGCAGATTCTCACGGGCAGAAAGGAAAAAACCTGGGGGGGAAGAAGAAGAAGAAGAAGAAGAAGAAGAAGACGACGACGACGAGAGGAGAGTGTCGCAGTTCGTTCTCGTCTCAGCCGTGCACCGAAGAACCGCATCCGAGCTCCATCTCTTCTTCTTCTTCTGTCGCCGTTGTTGCCACCTACTGCTGCGATGGTGTGGCCGATAGAGAAGGTGAAGGGTTGGAAGCAGGATGCCGACTGCCTGGCCGCAATGTGGCTGCGAGGTGTGCGAGGGACATCCCACAAAGAGCGTCTGGAGTTTTTCTACGGACCTCAAGCACATGCTTGTAAGTGTTGCTGGAAAGAGGGAGGGAGGAGGAGGAGGAGGAGTCCGTTGCAGGAAGCCTGTGCTTGTTTTGCGGGAGTGTTCGTTCTTCATAGTTGTTCTGAGATTTTTTTGGTCTTCAAGTACGGGATGACTCCGTTTGTTGTTGTTGTTGTTGTTGTTGTTGGTGCCGGTAGAGTTTTCTCTTCCCTCCAGTTTAGTGCTGGCTGTGAACTTTTTTCCGTTTCGACGCATTTCTGCACTGTCACGAGGTTTGTCGGTAGTGAATCTGGAGCTCTCTCTGTCTCTCTCTGGATGACTCGAAGTCGTTTGTGAAGTTGTCGCGTCTGGTACGAATGATGTGAGGAGGTTGATGTCTACAGAGAAGTGTCTGTTTGTGGTATAAGTGGAGGGGCTTTTGGTAGGGGGAGTGTGTGTGCTGTGGTAGATGGATCCGATTCAAACGGAGTTGTCTTTTTTTCTGCGAAGAGAATCTCTCAGGATCTGGAGTTAGATGATGCTGATGTAGTACTGCAATACGATTTGGATTTAAGAGCCTCAATGTCAGGATAATGCCTGTACTTTCTTTTTGTCCTTTCCGCACTAGCTGGTTGTGAAGAAATGAGGTAGTCAGTGCGGCTTTCTTGTTTGCAGAAGCAATGAGGATTGATCGCTGGCAATCTTTTTGGATAGTGATTTATACAGAGATAGGGTCGCTGTTTGTTTGGTAACGAATGAAGCAAAACACTGTGTGGTAAGTCGTGGGAATATGAACAGTCTGCGAGGTTTCCTGGGAAGGTTGAGCAAAGGCTCGCGCTCCTTGAATTTCTTTTGTGAAAAGCTTGAATACTTAATTATCTCCGGGCGGGGATGCTAGATTGAGCGTCATTATTAGATCGCTTTTTCCGGAAGCTTGTTTCAGAAGATGTGCAGCAGCATCAGCACTTTGTGAAGCCAGAGCTCGATTGAGCAGAAAAAAAAAGCTTGCAATGACAGTTGTTGTCGGCAATGGTGGAAAAAATGGCAGATGACAGGTTCCGGGCAAGTTTCTTGCACGGTCGTATGCCGATGTTGGCATCTTGCGCAGCGCGACTACGTGGATCTACAGGGTTGACGTGGGTAGACATGGGAGGAGGCACGGCCGAGAACATTGACATGATGTCACAGTTCATTGATCTCGAATCCTTTGATAAGATCTACGTCGTGGACATCTGTTCTGCTTTGTGTGAAGTTGCTCGGCAGAAAGTGATCAGTCAAGGCTGGCATAATGTTGAAGTAGTCGAGGGCGATGCTTGCACTTTCACTCCTGCTACACCTGCTACTCTCATCACCTTCTCCTACTCACTGACAAGTAAGTCTTGAACTACCAACTTTGTTTCAGCTGAGTTCCACAGACATATGATGCAGAGACATTTCGTGTATTTTTTATTTGTTCCACAGCAATCTGATCCCCTACTGTTGTTTTTGTTCCTTGTGATACAACAGTGATCCCCGACTTCATGTCAGCAATTGACAATGCAGTCAGCAACTTAGCAGAGGATGGAATCATGGGTGTGGCCGATTTCTTCACATCTGCCAAGTATGATCTCCCCAACCGTCAGCACAGCTACATACAGCGCTGGTTCTGGCGAAGTGTCTTTGATGTTGATGGCATTGGTAAGGCTCTCTCTCTCTCTCTCCTTGCTTGATTTCCTCTACTGATGTGCCTTAGAGCCTCTGCACACTATTGCGTCATCGTAGTGCTACCTTGAAACTATTGTTGTGGAGATTTCTCTTTGATTTCATAGATATGAGAGAGAAGTGCTTCCTGTTTGGTCCATGTTGATGGCGGGGTTAGAAATGCAAAACAGATGTCCTTTCATGGTGGTTTGTAGTGTGGCAGGGTTTTGTCTGCTTTCTATCTTCTGTTTTGGCTCTTTGGTTTGATAGTTAGATTGCCACAATGCTTCTTTACCTCTTAAACCTAATTCTTTCCGTTTGAAAGTGCAGACTTGGGACCTGAGAGGCGACTTTACCTTGAGCACAAGCTTGAACCAGGTACAGCACCTGTATTCTCATGAAAGTTGAGAGAAAAGAATAGATTCAACTGTGTGTAGCATTATTGTGCATTATGATAGAGGAAATCATATGTTTTGACATACCCGCACACAATCTGCACCAGATCAGGAGCTTCTCCAACAACTGTTGTTTGTGACTATCTCCCTCATGGAAATCATGCAATGTCAGTTTGATTCGACTGATGAATCTCTGCAGTTTTGATCTCAAGGTTGTGGACTATTGTAGGCTCTCTCATCTGGTGTCTAATTTGACAGGCAAAAGAAAAGTTATCTTCAGTTATCATTGTTTCTTTTGTCAACTTCAGTTTCATGGTTGTCGTACATGATTTGCAGATTCTGATGAGGGTCTGATGTCCTGTGGATGCAGTTTATGAGTATAATGCACGTGGAAAGATCCCTTACGTGCCAGTACTGCAAGCTCCCTATTATCAGTGGATTGGTCGGCGCCGTGATTACACAAGTCAGTTTGCATTTTGTTCTGTGCTCTCACTTTGTTTTGCTAGATCAAAGTACTCAATGTGATTTATCTGATTAGTGTCAGTGATCAGTACGATATGCAGACCTTTTCGTGAGCACTTGTTGCCATTAGATTCTTACAGAACACAACATAGTGTAGCCTGCCACACACAACTGTGTTGTATAGCCATGGCAAAAGTAAAGACTGGCAACATACATCAGTAGCCTGTGATTTGAGGTAGTTACTATTGTTATGCAAGTGTGATGTTATTGACAATGAATTGGTGCCCACAAAATGCTGCAGAACAAAATCTAGCACGCTTTCCTGCCAGGGCTTCGGATGAGTTTGAAGCAAAGCGACCACCTGCATTCCCACCTACATTCCTCTATTCGCTGTCTTGGGAGGATCCTAGGGAGGATGACAAGGTGCTGCATATAAATGGAGACGACACTGTTCTAACTCTAACCTCTGGAGGCTGCAATGCCTTGGACCTTGTCTATCAGGTAAGCATGAAAAGTTCTTTGTAGTAATGTCATGTTCACTGGGGTTGGCCCTTCCTGGAGGGTTTTGACGCCTTGTTTTGTGACTGACAGCATTCATTCATTTATTGAGAAATTGTAGGGTGCTCACCAAGTTGTGGCTGTGGATATCAACCCAGCTCAGAGCTATCTGCTGGAGCTGAAGCGAGTGGCTATTGTCCGGTATGATCCTCATTTGCAGCTATTTACAATGTTATCATTGTACTGCTCTCAACTGTCAGTATAGGAGATTGTGCATAAATGTAGATCAGTCACTGATTTTCTGGAGGTAGATTGGCTGTATTTCAGGTTGCCATTCCAAGATGTGTGGCAAATGTTTGGAGAGGGTGTCCATCCAAAGTTCCCACTTTTGTTTCAAAGGGAGCTTGCTCCTTTTCTTAGCCAAGGAGCTTCCAAATTTTGGTAATTTTTTTCTCCTTGACTTCTCAACCTCCTCAGTTACAGAGGTTGCTGTTATAGTATTTCTCACTATTGTATTTAACTGTCAGGATCATGCTAAGCAACACAACTTTTTAAATCTTCTGAACACGTCTGATGTTATGGATGTAGGTCAAGGAAGAGGCGCTACTTCAAGAATGGGTTGTACTATCATGGTATGTGCTGTTGTACAGTGTATAAAATGGTTAGCATTCTCTGCTAATTTCTATGTTATTACCTGGAGAGAGTTGGAGGTATAGCTGATTACCAAATTCTGGCATCTGTCACAGGTGGTATGGGGCGACTAATCCGGGCTGTACGAGCTCTGGCCAAAATCACACGCCAGGTATAAGGACAACAATTGCGGTGCCATTACTTCCTTTAAGCATTTCTTGGAGAAGCTCTGTTAATGAGGACAATATACATTATTTACATTGATTGTATATTTTGCAGCAACACTGGATTGAAAGCCTTGTGAATGCTCCTACCTTGGAACACCAGAAAGAACTTTGGTGAGTCTTATTGTTACCATAGAATTAAGCCAAAAGCCCACTGGTTGAGGTTTGTGTGGGATATACCTATTTTGATGGTATCATAAAGTATTGTCCTACAGAACCTGGGGATAGTGACTAATGGGTTCCATTTCTCAATCTTGCACAGGTTTGCTACAGTTGGCAAGTGGCTCTTGCAGGCGAACATTGTCACACGACTCTCAGCTTTCCTTGTCACAAACCCAGTGGTCCTATGGTTCTGTGCTGGTGTGTGCAAAGGTCAACTCAACCTTATTCGCAAGGAGGATAACATCTATAAGTAAGGCTCAGTGTGCAACATTGTGTTCTGATCGAGTGGAATTAGAAAGTTTCTGGTTTAGTGTTGTTCAATGCATGTGGGTGTGATATGACAGAAACTGTATTTGCTCCTGCAAATCTTGGATAGTTGACATATTGAAAGGAACTGACTGACTGCTCCTTTTTTTCTACTCAGTTATGTTGTACGATGCTTGAACTCTACAGCTGAATACTCCCATCTTCGTGACAGGTAAGTTTGTTATGCACCTCTTCTATAGTTAGTGAAGTGCTCAGGTGAAATTACTAAAGGGATAGCCTTTGGAAACCCAACTTATTTTATGCACTGTAGAGGTAGTGATCTGTTTTGGTTGCTCCAAGAAATTCCATGGTGCTTCATTGAAGTGTGTTTGATATGGAGACATGGTCATTTGCTGTGACATACAATGGAGAACTTGAATTAAGTGTTGGTGGAAGCTCACCAAATCAGATGTCAAACCCTCAATTATACATGATCACAGCTTCAAAAATCTAAACCAATTTTTTTGATTTGTGTCTCAGCAATTACTTCTATCGATGCTGTTTGACTGGGAAATTTTCAAAGCACTGCTGTCCAAGGTTTCTTGAAGAAGAGGTTTTCAATAGGCTGAAGGTGAATCTCTTTCTTATATCTTGAGAAAGTGTGCCTTGTCACCCTGTAGTAGAGAAAATGCCCTAATGTGTGGCGGGAGGATTGCTACATTGAAAACTTGCACTCACCTCCTGTTGTAGAAGTTCCTGAATGGCTTTTCTGAAGGTGTTTTGAGGAAAGTGTAAAGTAGTCCTATCATTTCTTGTTGATACATGCCCTTTTATATCCTTGACTTCTTCCTTTCTGATTACAGAGCTACCTTTGGTTTTGTATTGTTGATTATAAAATTATCTAGAACATCCTTAACTTTTGAATGATTACAGGTAGACTTAGCAAGTGAAGAGCGCCTACTCATTCGAACTACTGCATTTGTTGAGGAGTTGAGGAAGCGCATGTACACAAAGGTATGTCAATGTTCTATCAGTATCTTCAATGGGAGGTGTGTGCATTTTCACTCCTGGCTTGTTCTTGGCATGTCGCAAATCGTCAACTGAACAGGTTTCTGAAGTCTGCAGGTTATATTGATGGATCATGTTGACTGGCTTGAGCAAGACGACATTGATGTATTGTGTGCAGCCTTGAAGGATCAAGTAAAGGTAAGAATGGATAGAAAATATGTCTTTTACTGGAAACTGGGAAAGCTATTCAATGTGATGTATGAGAACTTGAAGCTTGAAGCATTCTGATGGTGACCATGATTTTGCAGCCTGGAGGTCGTGTAATCTGGCGAAGTGCATCACGCAGACCTAAATATGCTAAGTGTATTGAGAAAGCAGGATTTAATGGTAAGTTGATCAACAGCTGATCTATGTTGAATTTATGTCTTCAGAGGAAATCAGCATATTCTCTATATTCCCACTACAAGTATCACATTTTCAGTCTTAGGAGAGAGTTTAGGCTATGATGTTACCCTGGAGACAATCAGAGACTTGTTTCAATGGGATGAAAATGCCAACATAAACCTCAAATATCCAGAAGAATGACTCACTCTGGTATCCAGAACAACCCCCAAGCAGACTGGACATACAGAAGACAGAGAACCGGCCATCTATTTCATTGCAAAAGAGAACGCATAGGGTCAACAGCTCATGGGAACATTTGCTCTTTCCAAGTGTTATGCAAAACAATCCGAGTCATTTCACATGTGCAGTTTGATAGATAGAATAGTGCATGTTTTGATATACTGGTGTATCTCACTAATACTTAGTTTTCTTATGTGCAACTTTATTCAGTTGTGCGCATTAAATCAAGTGAGACATATATGGACCGCGTCAACATGTATGCAAGCTTCTACGTGGGCATGCGACATGGTGGGCCCAGCCTGGATCCAACACAGAAAGTATCTGAAGTAAATCTTGAGGCTTTGGATGCTCTTCTGCAAGCAACCGCTGCAATATAAATGACCTGCAGTGTTTCTGATTTTAACACTGTCCAACTGATTGTCATGTTGTCCTGACTCTCCTTTTCAGTTTTGTTTCATGAAGGCACTTCTTCTGAGTCTGTTGAGAATGTTCTCTAACAGAAAAATGCGCATTTCAAAAAAATAGATTCATTTCAGCTTATAAGTGTGTATCACTGTATGACTTGATTCATGCAATGGTACCTTTGATTTGCTTACATGTTTTAGTAGTCTCAATGGGGGTGTCGTATGAAGTGCCCATCAGGTGAGATTGTTTTCACATAGGATTTGTGCGAGTTGAAGGGAAAAAGGGATAGAGAGCATTTTGTTACTGATATTGGCCCCTTGGTCAATTGAGTGAATTGCATGGGGGTTGTATTTGTAGACCTCGTTGGGTTTGTTCTTTTGCTACATGAGAATTCTTCTTAGTCTCTCCCCCTCCCCCTGTAATTTGAGTTTCTTTGTCAATAAATATTCCCACAAATGCTGCAAATTGTAGTAGTGAAAGCCCCTGAGATTTACACTTCATTTAAGACCATTTATGTTTGTTGGTTTGCTTGGTCCAGAGGGTTTGCAGCTGTAAGTGAGCAATAATGCCTGTTGTGTGAATTAGTCACCCTTTATGTTTTTTCACTCCCAACATTTGTTCTATTCATTTGCCACCCCATTTCTCTGATACTTGCAAGACCTACTTTCAACCTACAATTTGAGATGCTGTCAAGTTTTGTGATTTGTGAATTCCAGGTTTGTTTTGGCTGTAATTATTTTATTTTGTATTTTGTAATTGTCTTGATATGTTGCAATGCTACCTCTCAAGATGACTGTTTTTGTGAATTTCAGGTTTATTTCAGTGAAGCCTTATCTCAATTTGTAGTTCTTTCAATCTTCTCTTTGCAGAATGGATTTTTACTATTAGTCCTATTGAAATCTATCTCCCAGACAATTGATGTCAAAAAATCTTGAGAAATGAAGTACATGGCCAAAGGATATTCATGGGTGGAAACAAAAGCAGAAAGTCTTTGAACTATTGTTTGCATAATGCCTTTTTTTTGGGCATATACAAAAAAATATAGTCCACTGTCATCTTATAAAGGATTTTTGTGATGAAAAATGTGTCTGTTTCTCCAGAAAAAACCTCCTCACTAGTCACCTTTTGTGTGAGATGCCCCAATTCAAAGAGATGAAAACTTAATTCTCCTTGTTGAAGTTGTCATCATGGGAATCCATTTCTCTTATGGGATGATGGAGTTTCCTTGAGCTGTGGATCAAAAACAAGGCACATGAGGTAAAATGTAAGGGAGCAAAAAGCAGATGAAGAAGAGGGAAGGGCTGCTATCTTGAGAGAAGAAGGTGAAATCAAATTTCATCATCTCTGATAATAATGGCTGTTACTCACAGGTAGAAGTCTGACGGAGCTTTTGTAGGATTGAAGGTTTGGGAGAAATCTCTACCAATCTCTACCTTTCTAGTTATATTATGCTCTTGGCTATAAAGCTGAGCTTTGCCAATCAACAGTCATCTCCTCATAACATCAACATTACAAAGAACATTAAACTGCCTCAACTTCTTTTTCAGCCAGTGATTCTGAGAAGCACAAACTTCAGACTGCTAAGAGAAAGAACATGTTGAACAGTTGATGGTTGATGGTTTTAGTACAAAACATGGCTTAGTCAAACCTCAGCCTCCCAGAAAAATGCATTGTGACTACAGATATAACAATGACAAACTACTTGAATCCTGCTTCAAGGATTCCTGTCACAGCACCTCTCTCTCTCTCTCTCTCCCCCCCCTTATAGACTGCATACTTGTGACATGACCATCTCCTAGGTTCCATAACAAAACCAAATTCACCATAGTCTCTGACTAGGTAGTCTCTCTTTGTTTCACACATTCCACACAAATTCCTAACCTGAACGGAGTCCTGCAGCACATTGTTTTCCACCACCCTTGCACATCTTGTATCTTCACTTCTTTTTCCAACAAAATACAGAAATTCTTCTCACTTGTCAAGTTTGCTCCTCAGAGTTCCTCACCTTCTGTTGCAGCACACCAAAATTCAGTATATATCCTGTCTTCCTTGGCATCCATTCACAGTCAAATGTCCTTCACAGACCCAATACCAGACATACAGCATGATTGCAAGACATGCATTCTACTCTGCTTGAAAGAATCCAAGGCTATACCAACATGACACAGTGATAGCTACCCCGTGGTATAAGGATACAATCCCAGATTTGGTCAATTGTTTGGCGAAGTGCACTATCACGCAGGATATATATTCTGAGGGATGAATTTGCCATAATTTCTAACCATTGCACCACATTTGAGTACAAAACCACTGGAGACAATTCACCAAATGCAGAAAAAGTGTTCAAAACCTACTACTAGAAAATACCTCTTGCAGTGCATCTCCAGGCTCAGTTAATCTCTGCTCAAAGGAAAAAAGATAGATGCATGAAATTCATGAAGGCAGGAACATGGCCTAACAGAAACCAACTTCAAAAGCAGGGCCAAGAACAAACCTTGGAATCACAAAAGTACAACACTTTCCTACCAAATCAGTATGACTTGCATACATTTGAAGAACAGAGTGTGAAGACATGCTGAAGAGAAGTTTCCAAATAGAAAAGGGAGGGTCCAATAAAGCCAGTTATCAAAACCTAGGGTGGGGCATCAAGGGAAAATGCACAGGTATTGATCAGATGTTTATGTGTCTGAACAGGCCTGCCCTATTGTAGGATAGTTGTGCTTCTTAGAATCTACAACTGACAATGAAGCATGGGCACAGTGAAGACTGCATCTCACTTCTAAGCATCTCAGCCCAGCTGCCGCAGTGATTTCCAGAATGCTGATGGAAAGCAGATATAAGTTCATGACCGTGTAGGCACTGGCCTTTCATCCACAGAGTCACTGAAAAGATCATTATCCTCTCCTGCTTCCAAACCAGCTCTGCTTCTTTCTAAGGTTGTCTTCCTCTCTTGAGGAGCCTCTAGTTTCAAACCTGTACCCGAGGTGTCATTTCCCTTGCCTTCCTTTAACCCTGGTGCAGTATCCTCCAGTCCAGGGTTTTGTGCCTCTCCAAGTTTCCTGGCAGGGCCTGCCCAAGAACCTCCCACAAATCCAGCCAAAGAATCTCCATACAAATCCTCATACAATCCACCTTTTCCAGGGGACTTGACCTTATCAAGATACTGCTTCAATCTTTGAGTAACACCTGGTAAATTTTTAGCCTGAACTTTTGCTTTGGTATCATCTTGCCCTTTTGGAATGACAGTAACCTGTACCAAGGATTCATACTTACCGACAAGGCTCCCTTCTCTGACCCCAATAGGTCCTGGCTCAGTGCTTACATCTGCACCATCTGAGATCCCTACAACATCTACGAGAACCCCTCCATGCTCATCCCGAAAGGAAACCCTAGAGATTCTAGCACGCTTTGCACGTCTCTCACTCTGCTGCTCAGGCTTCCTCGTCACCTCTGTCAATCCATCCCTTTTATATGCATGCACAATGATATGACTATTAGTTACAAATCTGCCTTGAATACAAAAGTACAATCCCTGTTCCTAAGATAAACATGTCCTTCTCAAGCAGCATTCCAACTACAAGTCATCTTGAAGCAGAAAAGAAATATACCGGGGTTTGCTCTGGAGGTTTGTGGCGAGTGAAGTGGGGCTTGGGACTCCAAGCCGGTTGAGAGAAGTGTTGTAGGCAACCACTGCCTCTTGGTCTGCAGGATCAGGAGCTGGTGGATACACAAAATTGGCAGGCGACTGTGAAGATGCTGCTGAGGAAGGGACAAGGATGTTCTTCCGCAGCACATAGCTACGAGTTGATGCAGCAAAACGCAATGACTGCCCTACTTCCAATTCCACAGGATTGTCCTTAGAAAGTCGCTCATTACTGACAAAGGTGCCATGGACAGAGCCCAAGTCGATGACATAGACACTGCAAGAAGAAAGCACCATCAGAGTGATACTGAAGAAGAGTGTGGGAGTTTGACCAGTGAAAATAACAAACATCCAAACCATATGCACATGAAGTTGAACACTAGTGCCTCTGACTTGTGTGATCCATACTGCTGTATGATTCATCAAGCACATTCTGATCATCTTTCAGGTCATCTGCAGATCATGATGTAACTTTGCATATACTCCAAAAAGTGTGTGAGAAGCATTCAAAAGAATGAGAAGAGAGGTCTTATTGTCTATCTTGCACTGAACAATTGACCCATTTCTTGGACTCCACTGATAGTAAAAGTTGTAGAAACTGTAACAACAAACTGTTGCTCACAACCAAAACAACTTGCCTGCCATTTTTGTGTTGCACAACAGCTGCATGCTGTCGAGATACAGATGGATGGTCTAGTACATAGTCACACATGAGCGCCTGTCGCCCAAATAGAGCACGCTTCTTCTCCAAACATACTTTGTCCACGACACCACCTTCTTTGAGTACTTCCAGCACATAGACTCCAGGCTTGAACTCAACTGCCCAATCTGGAGGTTGCCAATTGGAACCGCCTGATCCTGTTGCAGTGCTTGAGGACTACCATCACAGCAATGAAAGAGCCATGCACCAACAACAACAAAGATGAGCTATATCAAATGCTGTCATCATCATCAGAACATACATACATGCATACATACCCATCCTGCTGCAATTCTTCTGCAATTCTGCAATGACATGAGAGAAGAAGAAAAAGAAGAAGATATTGAGGTTTTAGAACCAAAGGTATCAGCATGTCAAGAGCCAAATCCTAATCATCAAGAAGCATTCCATCCTGATGACAGGAAGAACTAGATTGTGGAATCACCTGTGCACCCACCAGAGAAATCACGCATTTAGGGTTTCATGTGAAGGGGGAAAAGAATGTACCGGAAGTGGAGCTGGGGGAGCTTCGAAGGATCTCGAGTTTTGTTGGAATCCTTGTTGCGGAGGAGGCGGTTCTTGGGGAGGTAGTACTTGTTGCTTAACGGAGCCAGGTTTCACAGAGAAGGGCTCCGCTGATTCTGCCTTCTTGAACCTGTTCAGCCCATACCGGTTCAACATCTCTTTGGGGAACCACTCGTTGTGGCAAAAGACTGATAATGATGGTGATAATGAAGCAGCAGTCCAAGTATTCACAGCTCTAGCACACCATCATCATCATCATCATCATCATCACATAAACAAAGCTCCAAAGCTCGCAAGCACCCTTCTCCTGAATTCTTCCACCCCGCTCCATCTTCCTCCTCCTCCTCCTCCTCCTCCTTCTCTTCTTCTTCTTCTTCGTCTTCTACTGCCACCAATCCCTCTGCATTCCAAAGCTGCTGCAAAAGTCTCCTCTGAACAAAAGTGGTATCGATATCCCTGTTTTCCAGATTGCGAGTTCCGAGGCTTGATGATGATGATGGATTGTTCTCGATCTCTTACTGCAGCAATTGATTGATTGATTGATTGATTGATAGATTGATGGATCGATTGTCTTTCTCTCCCCAAGTGTTTGCAATTGTTGTGAAGCTTTTTAGGGTTGGATCGCAGTGGAGGAGCAGCACCACGACGAATGCTGCCTGCAGCACCAGGGACGCTCCTCGCTCGCGCAACCGTAGTTGCAACGGTCACCGGTTAGCTGTTCGGTAACAGACAGAAGGCCTGTTCACGTCCCTAGGGCCGCTTAGGGGCCGAAGTGAAAAGGGCCAGAGTGAACCAGCACCCACCAGCTTTGCAATAGGCACATTTTCTTGCAATAGAACTCAAAACTAGATGTCCTCATGATATTCAAAAAGATTAAAATAATGTTTTTTTCATTTTGAATGTTGTATGAACAAGGAATCCACACAACAATTTTATGAAACATGAATTTTAATATTTTTTTAATGTTTTGTTTGCCCTTGGATCTTGTGTTTAGATTCGTTATAGAGTATAGTAGCTTAAGGGATTTTGGCCCCTAGTTAATAGGTCTATTTTTATACGAAGATTTCTGAAACATGATCTTTTGGCTTGTGTTGAAACTTGAAATTAGTTGGTTATAGAGTTATAATATCTTGAAGGATTTTGGTTTCTTTTAGTGGATTTTTTGAAGATTATAATTTTTTCCATGGTGAAATATTTGAGTTTTCATAATTCTTCTTTTTTTCCTTAAGATCCTTTTTAATGTAAATGGCAAGGTCCATAGTGTGACACACCCCTTGTTTATTGATTGATGTGTTTTTACATAGTGCACATTTATTCTAATGCAAGAAAATTAAAAATCTATTTCCTTAGATTGTGTTGTAACTAAAATGTAAATAATGATTTTTGCATCTCCTCACTAGAAGCCTTAACTCCTTTACTTTCTCATGGAACTAATATGCACCTATTTTGGCAAAACCCAAAAGAGGATCTTCTTGTGCTCAAACATCACATACCACTAGTTTCATCATACCTTGTAATTGACCCAAAAAAAAGTGCAAAGGACAACATGCACAAGCAATCATAGGGGTTTTATCAACACATAAATTGACATTTTTTTATAATTTTCCTTCAATTCTTTGAATTTTCAAATGCACTTCCAATCAAAACACGATTTTTTTCATACAGCAATCAAATCAAATTTGGTCTACCATATTATTATTTCGAGATTTGTAACCTTTCAACAAGTATCGTTAAATGGGATATGTAGCATCATTAAGAAGGTAAAATCAAATTTTGACACCTCCAATGTTAACAATATGTTCTTACAAAATTTGTTGTGATCAAAGTGCATGATACAAGCTAAACATCTTGAATTATTCTCCACCTACAACTCCTATCTAACCAACACACATATTTCTAAAACAAATCATCATAATCACATATACATTGTAGCATTATATTGTGAAAATGTTTCTTGTTGTAAAAACTTTACAAGAAAAAATATGGATTGTTTTTTTTTTTTCACATTTTCAAAAAATTGTGAATCATCAATGACACCAAATATTTGTTGCAAACTTATGATGTCATGAAATTGCTCAATGATGTTGAATGTTCAATTACCAAAAAAGAATGTGAACATAAATTTAAAATATTATTTTATCATCAAACACAACATTGCGTACAATTTAAATATATTTCCTAGTCATAGATGCACCCATACCATATAAATGCATTCATTTGTTCATGAGACAACCCATGTGTTAATCAATATATAACCATTTTGACAATTTTTCTAAGAGGGGTACATGGGTCTTCTAACAAATTGAATTGTGAATGGACTAATAAATGGAGCAAACATTTTACAATGAATACTTAAATATTAGGAATGTTATCAAGTATAAGATTGAAAGTATTTTTATGAACCAATTAAGGAAAACAATGTCATACATGACCTTTAGTAATATTAAAATGTATTTTTTGTAGAGGTCCAACCCATCACATCTTAATCCCTACTTTGTTTCTCCAAGTAAATCCCAAATTATGGCATGAAATTTTCTAATAAACATTTTTTACATTCACCACTAGCATGAGGAGAAATTTAATTAGTTTTGGGGGAGCAAATGTTACCAAGAAACATGAAAAGAATCACAAACATGAATATTATGTCATCTCGAGCCATTGCTTTTATGCACATCAAAACACAATATAGAAACTAAGGGGCCAAAAAATATTAAATATGTTGATCCATCAAAGCAAGAAGGAGAAAATTTTGATTTAAAAGTTAATGAGAAAGGGAAAATAAAAGTGTTTACCCTTAGCTTTTTAAATAATAATAATAATAATAATAATAATAAGTCATTTGTCAAATTACAAAGGGGGACAGGAAACAAAAAAGGATGGAATAAGTTTGGGGGGCAAAGGGGGGCAAGAAAAAAGGGACAATCAAGGAAGTGAGGGGACCCAAAAAAAAAAAAAGTTGAAGGTTAGGGGCTTAATGGCAAAGTGCAAAAAACATAGTTGTGTAAATCAAATCATTCTATTAATTCACCCACATCAAGCATTGATTAACAAGCTTTTTAACCATGCCTAACTCATTTTAGATTGTGCACATACCTTTAAAGATACTTATTTGGATTACAATTTGCTTGAATGTCTCAAAAATATTGTTCATTATACGACTTTGGGTAAATTTTGGAACAAAATACCACATAAGGCAAATCTTAAATCTATGATAATGAAAATTTAAATTATAATATTGTAGTATAGAAAAAAGCACATCATAGAAATATTGAAACATTTCCATGCACATGCATATAACCAATATTTTGGTAGTATTGTATAAACACAAAATTTTATCATGCAAATGGATTTTATATGTATAGAATCGTTATAGGACAACTATTTGTTTAAGAAACAATTTTTTTCATTTGATATGCATATATGATATGCATTTTTTTAGTACCTTATTGGCCAAACTAAATATATTGATGAACCCCTAAGATGTTAGAATAACATTGACATTTTATATTTTTTGTCTACATAGCAAAATACCTTTATTATTGTGTGAATGGGGGGCAATCACCTCCTAATGTATTTAGTATGTTGCATCATAATGCCCTATGTATTTTTATGTTTGAAATCAGTCCTTTTAAAGTTATAATCATATGCTTCAAGTCCCAAACTTTTTAAATATCTATAAGATGTGACTTCTTTTCACCAAATGTCATAAATTTCTATATATTTGAATCCAAAGTGGATACAAGAATGCCACATGTCATATGGTTTGAATGTTTGAAAATATTGACAAATAAAAAATTGTGCAATTTGTATGTTTAAATGGGAAGGTTGGTGGAAATGTTTTAAAGTGTTTTGGCATTCCAAAATATTGGAAGACTACAACACCTTATAGCTTTTGTGACATTGAAACAAATTGTGACTTATTTGTACCTTCTTTTCTTCTTGCAATAATATTTTGTGTTTGTTTTTCTATTTTCATCAAGTCTCCTTCATTGAACCAAGGTTGTTTGTCATTTGTCTTTTGGTCAAAAAAATTACATGTAGTGAAAAGATTGTTTACATTTTATTGTTGTTATAAGAGGAAGACAATGCTCAAGTGTTTGCTTTTATGGAAATGCAATGGAATATGGTGGTCAATTGCCTTCTAGTATCAATTTATTAGAAATCGTTTATCAATTATGATTCTTACTATTATCCTTAAGGGACATAACACCACATGATTCAAGAACACAAAATGTTGTGACAAGTTAAATCATCATCCTTGTATATTTGCATTGAACTTTATAGAAAGGTGTCATTGGAGCAAAAAGTTTTTGTGAATGGAGTCCCTCAACAATGATTATAACTATTAAACAAGGGTCAAGTTGTTTTTATAATAATTGACAAAACATAGTTTCTTCTTTGACATGCAAATGTGATGCTCAAAAGCACGTAATGTCACTAGTAGAATGGAATGTCTACAATGAAAAACAAAAAATGTATAACTTTTTTAATTTGAAATGTCAAAGAGGAATTTGAAATCAATTGGTCATCGCATATGTGTTTAAGCTTTCGCATTCAACTCTCTTTTTATGATGTTCATTCATTGAATTAGTAAGCTACTTTAACAATGTGTTTTCTACCTTTATTGGTTTGATTTGATTTGTTCATTTTCATAGGTCTTCATAGTTTGTGAATCTAACATTCCTTGTCAATTATCCTAGACTTCTTCATGAAGTTTGAATGTCATAGTTTGGTCCCGCAACACTAGCATGAACTACTAGAAGTAAGTTCCCCCCAAATTGAATTGAACTAATACCTTAAAGTATATAGTGGCAAAATAAAACAAAAATATTTATAATGACTTTTTGCATTATATCAATTGTTGCTGTTCATATGCATGAGGTGTTAAGAGGAGTAGCAATAAAAGTTGTATCAAGCCTTTGGCATGGTAATTAAAATCTTTCCATCCCCGTATTAACATATTTTTGAATTAGTTTTCCACATGATTTAAATCATTCAGCTTTCCATTACCATTAAATTTCAAGAAATATTTATTAATTCATGCAACATGAAAATGGAAGTCATGTTGTGGTTAAAATTAAAGCTTTTGTTCTTTTTAATCTTTTTATGGTTCACTTTTTTTTTGTTTTATGGTTTCCCAAGATTTCAACATGCAATTTAGAGTATTAGTAGAGCAGTTGAATAATCAATTTTCTAAATATCAACTCAATTCTACTTTGGGAATACCTTTCCAAATAATTGAGAAAGAGAAAGGTTTGATATCTTATCAAAAAAACAAAAATGGGAGAGGAAAGGATATTCAAAAAAAGGAGGGGAAAAAATAGGAAAATTAAATATGTTAGATACTTCTACGATATTATAATTATTTCCAAATAAACTAATGTTAATTCAATGTTCCCAAAATTGTTGTTAACAAAGTACAATTTGTATGTAGATGATGTTGAGTTCACACATCTTCATTTCAATCCCTTAAAATATGTTGTTGACACAATTTGTGTGTAGATTGTGAGTTCACATGTTTTCCATTTCATGTTCAAAAACTTGTACTTTCATCAATTGTTCCAACACAAAAATAAAATGTGAAAGCTTTAACCCACAAGGCATTTGGAAATCATGAAAATTGTGGAAATGAAACTAGATTCTTCCAAGTTTTGTTGTGGGAAATGTTGTGGATCAAATTGAAAAGTTGCATGGTTTGGTTTAATGTAAAAACTAAAGCCCTTCAACATATATATACGCATTCAAAGTTTGTTGACCTTTATAGGTATATGAATCTAATATTAAATCAACATATAGATCCCAAGCTCATGTTTGTGATTTAATGTTAACAAAATGTTAACTACATGTATCATTATTTAGTGGCATCATAATTATGTGTACTTTTCTTAAGTATTGTATATAAATATGACCATTTTCCATGTAAACCTTAATGAAGTTAAAGATAATCCTCTTAATCATTTGTATCTTCAACAACTCCCCTTGAACTAGGAAACTGCAAAATACTTTCATGATGATCATTGATCAAGGTGGCAATTTTCCACAAATATAAATGGTGGCCAAGCAAAGAGTGAAATGCCTCTCCATATGGGAAATAACATTATTGGTTTTATGGACATTTGCATGTTGTGTTTGTAAGGTTAGCAAATGATTTTTTAATTTGTGGGTAGAACAAGGGAACATTAAATTTGTGTTTTGAGCAAATAATGACCTGCTTTTACACCAACTAAAAAAACATCACCATGTGATTATTCTCTTCTCAATTCCATGCAAGTTCATGAACCTCTTGTTATTAGGGTAAACTAGTTGTGTTTGCCTCCTCTTTTGAATGAATTATTTGAATGAACATCTTTGGCCATGATTATGTGATCTAGTGTCCATGGCATTACTATGCCCCCACTATGTCAATTAAGGAATGTGAACATATGCTTATAAATCATCATCATGCAAATGAATCGTTGGAGTGGTCGACACTTGTGATTTTGTCATGATGTTTCTAGTTATTACACATATGTTGAGCAATATGGCTACTCTAGAGCTTCTTTAAATACAAGGTTGAAGTTTAAAATAGAATGATTGAAGTTTATAATGAGAGAAAACTTCAACTGACTTACAGTTAATAAAATAGCTAGGACCAAATTGAGTATTTATTATGTATTTATGCAATAATCTCCACCTAAATTGGAATCCCACCCAAAATATTATGGACTACATGAATATTGGCAAATTTAAAAACATTGGATAAATCTATTTTATTTATTATTAAAAAAATATGCAACTTAAAGATTTACTAAATATATAAACCAAGTTAGAACATGATCGATTTCCAAATCTCTTTCAATCACCTTTTCTCTAATGAATTGATGCGTGATAATTATGTGCTTGGTGAGATTGTGGGAAAAAACTTTCATGAAAGTTTGATTGCATTATGGTTGTCACACATTAACCTTGGAATTGGCTTTATGTCATGCATTCCTATGTTGGCACCTACAATTATCGTTGTCACCACATATAGAAAACATAACATAAAAATAAATTAAATGGTACACCATGTCCAAACCCAAATATGATTCATTTACAACAATGCATGAATCCAAGCCCAAAAAACAAAAAACAAAGCCCAATAAAATATGCAAAAAAAAATTCCATAACATCAAAAAATTATAATAACAAACATGTGTTATGGAATCTCAAATCACCAAAAGTGATTTGAGATCGCACAAACTAGGATTATATCCCATCCATATAATATCATGAACCTTGTTCACACCTAAATCAGTTCGAGATAAAAACCCACACAACTAAGCTAATTTCATTTATCATTAATTAAATAGGACCTAACCAAGTAACTAAACTAATACACCTAACATCTATATTATCCATGATATTTAGTTTTTTTTTTTAAAACTTCAACCAATTCTTTTTGCACTATGTGTCTTGCCATGTATTCGACATATGTTGATGACAAGTTGACAATGCATGGTTTTTAAAAACTTTTTCAAGTTATGGGACTACAATCAAACTAGAAAATGTAACATGTGGTGGATTTTTGGCCATCAAGGTCAATGCTTAATTGGCATTTGAAATTTTAATAAAAATGTTTTCCTTCCTTCACCAATAACATATTCCAAAATCAAATGTAGCACATAAGATGTTTGATGACAACCAAGTGGCGAACTTGAGGATTGCATGCAAACCAACCCACCATGTTCATTGCAAAAGTGAGATCCAACTTCGTTTGAACAAAAACATTTAGTTTGCCAACCATACATTGGTATAATTTTTTTTTAAACTAGGACCCCCAATACCTTTTTAAGTTTCAAATATGGAAACATGGTAACAACTTTTATGTTGCAATGTGCATAGCCAAGCTCTTGGAACATTTGGGTTACATAGCTTTGTTGAGTGATAATAATTCTTTTAGGGTGGAAAATTTATTGAAGGCCCAATGAATGACTTAACAATCCCATGTCTATCATCTCAAAGCATTGTTGAACTTATGTTTGAATCCAACGCCACATGTATGTGTAATTTCCTATGAAATAAAAATTATCCACATAGAGTATGAGTAGTGCAAGTTTGTCACATTTTTGAATGTAGTACGTGTTTGCATATGCAAATTCTTGTTTCAAACCTTGCTGTTGAAATTAATCATTATTTTTAGTGTATCATGCATGTAATGCTTGGTGAAGACCATACAATATCTTAAGAAACTTGCAAAATTTTGTTTCATTTCGTCACATTTGAAATCCTTTTAACCATTTGACCAAAAACATTTATTCAATATGTTATTTAAAAAAACAAACATTGAGATGGTAGATGGGCCATCTATTATGTATTGCAAGAGTTGTGATGGTGTGAAACATGTTGCACTTCACCACTAGCAAAAACATTTAATTAAAATTGTCTCCAATTTGTTGTTGGAAGTTGGAAGTTACAAGACAAGATTTAAGTTTGGTAATAATGTCATTTACATGCATTTTCACGTTGTAGACCCATGTGGTGGTGTGGTTTTTCTTGCTAAGTGGTAGATCTACTAAGGTCCAAGTCTGATTTTTTGTGTGAAAGTAATTTTTTGTTTCAATAATTTTACTTTACCCAGAATCTGAGTCATTTTTATTGATTATTTCATTGTCATTTTGTGGTAAACTAATTTATCAAGTTTGGAGTATGATGAATACTTGTGTGGGAGATTGTGTGCAAGTTTAACACATTTAAATGAATGAAGCTTTGATAAGAAGATTCCTAAATTGATGACTTTGGTTGTTCTTCATGAACATAAATGGTTATGGTGCAAAAAAAATAATGCATGGTTCTTCAAGTGTTGGGCCTCTTACAATGATTGGAAAGTACTCCATGTGATCTTCACAAAAAATAACATTTTTTGTCGCAACAATCTTGTATGTTTTGGGAATAAAACATTTGCAACATTTTGAGCTTGAATCATACCCCAAAAAAAAAAAATTGTATAAACTTCAAAGACAATTTAGTTATGTGAAAGTTAATGTGCACAAAACAATTACATCCAAAAAATCTAAGGTGTTGAACATTAGGAAGGATCTACCAAAGAATTTTTGATAGTGTGTGTACCCATTTATAAGCCCTAGTTGGTGACATATTTATCAAGTAATTTGTTGTGTTCATAGTTTTAGCCCATAATTGTCTTGGTATGTGAGCACCAATGACCAAGATTTGGGCCCTTTCAATCACTTGTCTAATTTTTTCTTTTTGCAACACCATTTTGGAGAATAGAATTGGATCGTGTGAATTGTTGTTCAATGCCATGATCCTTATAAAGATTAAAAGATTAAATTCATTAAAAGCATATTCACCTCCCTTATATGATCGAAGAACTTTAATGATCATGCCAATTTGGAATTAAACTATTTTAAACAAGCGAAGGTTTAAATTTTTTCTTGAGAAAGAAAACCCACCCAAACTTGTTGTGGTCAATTAGTAAATGTGAAGACATATGCAATTATTGACAAAGGATATTATAATAAAGGTCCAGAAAAATATGTATGAACCAATTCAAACAATGTATTTGTTTTATGAAGGCTCTTCTTGGGTACCTTTTTTGAGTGTTTTTGGAATTTATATGCATGACAAGACTTTCCTTGAAATAGAAGTTGGGGAATGTTAGTGGCTAAACCTTTGTATGAAATCAGATGTAAACTTTTGAAATTATAATGTCCAAAACATTGGTGCCAAATTTGTGTAAGATTGTATTGGATGCCATTGGTCCTTATAATAACTTTCATGGCATTAAAAGTTAAACTTATCCTACACCTTTTAAAAAAAAATTGAACCCAACATTTAACATGTAAACATGTTTGTGATCAAACAAAATGTTGAAATCTTTGTTAATCAAAGTTTGAATAATTTCTAAAAAATTTATGATACCAAAAACATATAAAACTTTTTTGTTTGTTTCATCATTTTGAAGAGAGATCACAATGTTGGACCTTTTTTCGTCGCCTGATATTGAAAATTGTAAAATATTTTTATTTTTATTATTGAACATAAATGAATAATAATTTTAATTATCAAACACCTTGTTGCCAAACCAAACAAAGTATTATGATATGTCAAGTTCAAGGTGTCAGATATCCAAGAAGACATTTTTCCCAAATGACAACCATTGCCATGAATGTCGCAACTTTAGTTTTAAGTTCGCAACCAAGGCAAGGGCTTGCAAGGATGAGGGCCAAGAAGGAAGCCCGAGAGTCACATCTCATGTTCCCGGGAGTGTAGGAGAGTGTGAGGAAAAAAACCTTCACACTCCCAAGTGAACTCCCACTTTGGGAGTTGGAGTCCCAATGGACTACTAAATTTTCAGAGGACGATTACAGGGGTCAAAATTCATTGGATTGAGGCGTCCCTAATATCATTGGAAAGATCTTGAAACATAGATGCCAAAAATGGCTTGCATGACCCATTTGGACACCTGAAACACAAGTTATGGTCAAAAGGAAGGTCGGGAGTCAAATTGCCAATTTGACTCCCTACCATTAAAAGTCGGGAGTCGCCCAAATTCTCTTGTGTGTAGGTGGGGTGCCACATACCCTTGAAAAGATCTCAATAGGGGCTACAACTTTGCTTTAGACCTCATATCAATCGGAGGTCTATAGACAAAGTTATGGGCCTCCAAAGTTGTAAAAGTCCCAACTTTGGGAATTTCGGGACTCCCACTTAGGAGTCCTGGGACAAAATGCCATTTGGATGTTGGTCCCGTGGCCATCCATAGAGAGTACTATAAAGGGAAAGGTGGTGGCTTCCCCCAAGTCTAGGCCGTGGTGAGTCTTGTGAGTTCGAGTTGCCCATGGCTCATCCTAGCACCAAAAATGCTCCAACTATGCACTAACCAACTTGTTGTTTACTTTTGTGCAGGTCCATGTGAGTGATTAAAGTGCTTGTCAATATTCCTAGTCCCATCTTGGAGCTTCATCATGCCCCTCTACTCTCGAAGTGCTACGAGCCAGGGAGCGTGCCCCAACTTCCTACTATTTCGTTGTTTTCATCTTAAATTCACATTTGAGTCTCTTGAAGAGGTTGGAAGTGTGTTAATGAAACATAGATGAAGTTACTCCTAGGGTGCACATGATTGATGCACAATGTCATGATTTTATTTACAAAATCATTTTTCATTGCAAGATGTAAATCCTTTTTGAAATGCTTTTATATTTTGAAGTTTATAAGATTAAACCAAGTTAAAAGATAATTTCAAAAAATGGCTAGATAAATATGTTGCATTAAACAACACATAATGTGCATAGTTTGCATTAGATTCATCCAATTAACCTCGTGTCATCGAAATTATTCAAAAGATAATAAAGGTTTAACAACAAAAGTGTAAATTGAATGAAAAAATCACAAAAGACATAGTATGTGTTGATGTTGTCAGCCATTGTGAATTATATTACCAAGAAAGGAATTGAACACAATAAAAACATCAACTTCTAACAACTTTTGTAAGCTATTGGACATTGAAAGACTTTTACCAATGTAGATCTTTTGAAAAAGATCAAACAACATTGTGAAAGGACACCACAACAAAACTTTGTTTGTGAATTATTTTTGGAAAATGTGTTTTTGCTCTAAATGTCATAGCCCACAGTTAGATTTGTAACCTTAAAAAAGAATACATATATTCTTTCAAAAAATCATTTCATTTTTGCATAGTGAACTTATTTTATTTTTCATTCATTTTAATTTTCTTGAAAGTTGTCATATGTTGGATGTACATACATTTGAATATTGGATGTATATGGCAAATGGTGGCATTGGATGCGCAATTAGATGCTACATGAACCATGCCTATTAGTTCAATTTTTTAAAATGCAAAGTTGTCCCCATGTGTTCCTCGTTAAATACACATATTCCAACTTATTCATCAAACACAAAGAGTAATCACATGTCAATGTATGCAAGGGACTAGGGACGACAAATCAAAACAATCACCAAGGCAATCAATTTCACTCCTAAGAACGACAAAATGTGTCAAATGAATTGCATGTAGAAAGTGGTTGCTATGCAATTACCTATATTCCACATTCACAAATTTCATCATTGTAAAGGTGAAATAATCAACACTTTTGTGACCTCCACATGGACATTCTAGAGAATTTCATATTAATCTTTTTGGATTGTTTGATGGCAAAATTAATCTTATGTTATGGTGTGCCACAAAGTACATGCACTGTTTGATTTAATTTTTTTACAACTTGACATTTGGATTTGTAAAGTTGGTTGTGGTGATAAACTTTTAATAAAGCTTCTAACCTCCTAATAAGTCAAAAATGACGTTTTTTGAAGTTTTGATGATGTAGACTATGGGGAGATTATGGAAATTTGGATGGTTTCCAATTTATTTGTTTTGGTTGTCTATTGTTTTGTGAGAAAATTTTAATAGTTTGTTAACAAATCATTGTCATGTGAATTTGGGTTGTCGCAACCCTAGCCTTGGCTCGCGACCAAGGCAAAGGGGGTTGCAAGGTTGCGGGCCTATAAGTAGACCCGGAAGTCATATCACATGCTCCCGGGAGTGCCGGGAGTGCAAAGAGTGTGAGGGAGTGAACCCTCACACTCCCAAGTGAACTCCCATGTTGGGAGTTGGTGAGAGTTGGAGTCCCAAAAGGACTCTCGAAACTTTAGAGAGCGTTTTGAGGGGTCAAAACTCCATGGCTGGTTGCGCTCTTTATATCAATGAAAAGGTGTTGAAGTGTAAATGTCCAAAATGGGCTCGCATTGCTCATTTGGACATCTGAAACACAAGTTATGGCCAAAAGAAGGCCCGGGAGTCGAACTCCTGGGATTCCGCCAGTTTTGACTCCCGACCACTAAAAGTCGCGAATCGACCCGAAATACTTGGCTGCAGAAAATGTGCGACATACCGTTGGAAAGGTCTCGACGAGACCTACAACTTTGCTTCAGACGGCGAGTCGATCAAAGGTTTGTTCCGAAAGTTATGAAGCTTCAAAGTCGCGGGAGTCCCGAAAATGCCCGATTTCGGGACTCCCACGCGAAAGTCCCAGGAGTCCCGGGACAAAATGACCATTTGGATGCCACCCCCGCGGCGAGTCACAGAGTATACTATAAGGGGGAAGGTGGTGGCTTCCCCCAAGGTCCGGGCCGTGGTGAGTCTTGTGTGTTCGTGTTGCCCGTGGTTTGTCCCAATACCAAAGGGATCCAGAATGAGTTCTAACCACTTTGTGTGGTTTCATGCAGGCCCTTGTGAGTGAGTAAGCTTGTCAATTCTTTCTAGTCTTTCCCGGGACTTCTAGCACGCCCCTCTCACCCCCTCTAGTGCTGGAAGTTGGGATCGTGCTCCAAGTTCCAACTCCTTCCGCATTGCCGCATACTTGGACCCTCAAGTGGGTCTACGAGGAACTTGGGAGCGCGACATGGGTGGTGCTTTTATTTTAAGAATTTCATTCATTAGACCTCCGACTGGTGAATTTGACTCTTCACATTCATAAGTGCACAAATGAAGGTGGTGGGGATCATAAGTGGGTAAAAGGGGGCTAATTATGAAAATTCAATTATGATTTGATTTAGGAGTGCTTGCATTTGGATTAGTTTGGTTTGCATTTGAATTTTTTACCCATTTTCAAATTCTTCTTATTTTCATTTAAAAAATTGCTTGTTTTCATACTTATTTGTAACACCACAATTTGGTTCAAATCAATTATTATGAATACTTAACTTGATCATTATCAATGTCATGTAAAAATGCATGTCTTGTTGTTATGTTCAACACCCTTTTTATAATTAATGAAATTTGGATCCAACTTTGGGCAATATCTCTCTAATCCTACATAAGTTGAATTTAACTTAATATTTGATTATCCATTAATTGATTTTGGCTTAAACTTTTACTAAATTTCTACCAAAACTTTTAAATTTGTAAACTTTTGATTGAAAATACGGTTTTGGATTTCTCATTCATGTATGAGTAGAATGGATAAGATTTGGGTTTGGGGTTATCAAAACATTTAGCTTGAAATCCTCTACAATTGCACCAAGTTAGATTTTCAAAATTCCTAAGTTTTGAATGGCTTTTGGGCATGTTTGTGAATGGTTGGTTTATTTTTTGAATTGGGCTGGTTTTGGGTCAATGTCAATTACTAGGTTAAATGGCCCTTGTATTTTTCAATGATAGTGAATGATAGTGTAATAAAAAAAAATGACCACATAAAACAACAAGATAGGAACACAATTGAAAGCCATTAGCACAACTTGGAATTCCATTTCTATAGAATTTGAATCCTAAACCATAGAAACCTACAATAGAAACCTAGGTTCTATGTTTATATGGAAGTTCAACAAGAATTGAAACAAAATGTTTTTGCACCAACATTCATTACACAACTAAATTCGTCTAGTTAAAGATCTTAATGATGCCCATTTAGTTGCTATTTTACAATTTTTGATTTTAAAACAAACTTTCACTTCATATTTGTTGAAGGTTTAATTAATATTAGATCCCTCATTGTTTTTTCAATCCCTTGAGCTATTGAAATCTCACGTTAATTATGCAATGCATCAACTCAAACATGTTCTTTTTGCATTCCTGCTACAACAATCCCACTTATTTTCCAACTTGTAGTTCAAAGGGTTAATAATTTTTAAACAAATGGAGAACATTCAATTTATGTAAAAACCACTATAAGTATAAACAAGATTGTCTATGTGGACTCCAAGGTATAAGATTGGCAAATTGATAGAATCCTAGGTTTCATTTACTTCTTGCTTCAACTTAAAGATGTTTTTGATGGGTTTTTAATGATAACCACTCCAAAGAACTAACCACCAAGGCTTGACTAATTCTTTAAACCATATCCAATCAAATGCATGAATACATAGTTACCTATATGCCCAAATTTCTACAAGTTAGACCATTTTGCATTATCATTGCTTTTGGACACCAACCTTTCATACAACATCATAAGTAGATAACTACCTTAAATAGCCATTGATGTAGTGGAAGGAAAACATAACGACAACTACCAATGTAAGTAAAAAAAACAAACATCAAAATCTTCCCAAACCAATAGGCTAATAACTTAGCTCTAGTTTCGTTATGTAGCTCCACTTCAGTGTCCCCCTTTTTATCCATAATCACACCATTTCCCAATTCTATTTTTTGAAATTTCATCTATGTTGCTCTATCTTCCACCAGTATTAGCCCAAATAAGTAATGTATTACATACAAACAACAAACAAATCTTCTCCTTCACATGCCCTTTTCAACTCCTTATGGTGATGGTTAATATGAAGAAATAGACAATGATAGAAAGCTTTTTGCCGTCATTGTGCAAAAAGTTGATAATCACGCAAAATCTAAAAAACTACAAATTCTATGTGTTCACACTAAAAACTATGTCTCTCCACCTCATTTCGGTTTATAATAGGTCCCATAAATGTGCAATTTGTAATCGATGGGCCTTTAAATATTTTAACTATGAAGAATAACTTGTTGAAATCCTACAATAAAATATAATTAAGCTTTAATTATAGAACTTGTTTCATTCAAACAACCCTTTGGAACTTAAATCCTAAAGTTCTTTAGGTTAAGGAGTGTGCCCTAGTTCCTAAGGGCATGGTCTTTAATACTTAACAACACTAATAATATTAAATTGGCCAAATGAAAAATACGATTTGATGTCTTAAAACATAGCATGATATGACTAGATGTTTTAGTCATGTTCCCTCCCCCCCCGCCCCCCAATTTTGTGATGTATTCAAACTAGCAATGTTCCACAAGAATATTTAGCTTAATTTGGTTATAGACTAGATATAAAAGTAATTTTTTTCAAGAATCTTTAAATATTTTTGGCTATTGATTGGACTAACCATTTTTTTGTGTGCGAAATTTCACATTGTTTTGAAATTTCAAAAGTTTACGTCACAAATTCAATGATTTTTTGGGGAAAAAAATCACCAAAATCAAAAAAAGTTTCAAAAAAGTCTTTAAAATTCACCAAATTTCTATACATGGTTCAAATAGGTAGCCAATTTAATATAAATGGATGTTCAAATTTCTCCATTCATATGTTGTCAATAGCTAAATTTGGCTAAATTGGCTTATGGATGATCAACACCTCAACTACATCACAAAAAACTGGAAAAATAAAACACCAACTAGAACCCATTGTAAAAATCAATCAATTAATTAATTAATTTTTTTTTCCAGATTTGGAGAATTAGGGCCATTTTTTTCACCAAAAAAACTTTGTATGTGTCAAAATTGTGTATTTTAGGTTTTAAAAAAGGAAAAAATTCACAAAAAGAAGAAAAAGAAGATGGTTATTATGAGGGTTTGAAGAAAATGAAAACCCAAATGAACAAAAAAAAGAACACAAAGGTTAGAACAAAAATTAAAAAGATCAAATGTGTTAAAATTCACAAGGGGAAGTAGCTAAATTTGGCTACAGGTCAGAGAGGAAAGTAGAAAAATTTAAGAATCCGGCTATATTTTGACAACCTACGGGAACCTATTTGTCTAAATATGGCAATTTCAGAAGTTTTTTTCCTCGAAATCTGGCAATGATGCTTCATTTTTCCCACAAAATTCCTTTTGTATGATGACTGGCACTCGATTTGATTTTGTTCGCTACCGGCGAAAATGAAAACCTAAAGGGCCCACCAAAAATAGCCAGTGCTGTGATTGTTTTGGTGGTGGATTTTCGCCATTTTGCCAAATTTTCTTTTTGTGAAAAGAATATTCTATAACAAATTCCCTGTTTAAAAAAAATCGCCAGTTTTAAGTTTTAAAAATCACAAAAAATCGCCACAATTGCCAATGATTTGAAACGCTGCTTAAGATTTTTTTACTTTCACATTTTGAATACTCTCAAATTTGGCTAAATATACTTATGGATGATCGCCACTTGCTGAACATCACAAAATGGAAATTAAGTTTTTAGAAAAATAATAATAAATAATAAATTGAGTGGGGTGGCAGGTGCCTCTAAAATATCAAATTATAAATTATAAAAGAATTAATAAAAAAACCAAATTAACGGGATAAAGTTCAAGCAAGCTATGCACATTCATTGACTAGAGAGCCAATGTCCGAACAATCCAACGGCTGAAAATGGGGGATAGATGGATCAGGCAGAACTGTAAACCGCCGCATCTTTGCCACCTGAAGCCTTCGAAAATAGCTGAGATGTAGGAGGTACGCCGCCGGTCGCCTCCTTTTGCTCTGCATCTTCCTTTGTTCTGAGAGAGAGGGAGAGAGCGCGCGCACGGACATCTCTCGAACTTCCTTTCTCGATCTGGTTGCAATGGTGTCGTCGAGGCGCCAGTCGATTACCTTGTTGTTGCTTGCATTCTGTGTTGCGGTCTGTTTTTTGCAGTTACGACAATGCTGCGCTGAGAAGGAGGAGGGATTGGAATTCTCGGACCACAGATCCTTTGGTGAGGAGGAGGAGGAGGAGGTGGAGGACTTCGATGACGATAGTTATAAGGGCTATGATTCCGAGGAATTCGATGAATCGGCATTCGATTTCAGTACGTTTGGAGAAGCCGTGGACGAGAAGGATGTGGTGGTGCTTGGAGCTGCGAATTTCACGGCATTCGTGAAGGCCAACAAGTACGTTCTGGTGGAGTTTTATGCTCCTTGGTGTGGCCATTGCAAGTCCTTGCTCCCTGAGTGGGCCAAAGCTGCCACGATCCTTAAAGGAGAGGTCCCTCTTGTCAAGGTTGATGCAACAAAACACGGCGATCTTGCGCGGGAGTATGGAGTCGAAGGATACCCTTCCCTTTTCTTCTTTGTTGAGGGCGCTCACAGGCCTTACACAGGAGACCGAACCAGGTTAGATTCTTCTTCTTCACAGCCGACATGGTTTCCTGACACTTCACGGAACTCCAGCAATCTTCACCTTTCTCACATTGATCGATGGCTTTTTCCTTTCTACAACATGTGAACTCCTGCAGAAAAATAAGAGCCTCATCATAATCTGCAGCAGCAATTTGGAGGATGTCAGAAAATGAAAGAAATTGCACGCTAAAGTGTGCACAAGAAGCTAGGATTCTACACATCCTCTGCATTTGACGATCAAGCACATCTTTTCATGAACCTTGTAAATCTTTACCCTTGTTAGGAAAAGACATTTCCTATTCTAATGTTGGACATGGCGATTCTCTCTCCCTCTCTCTGGTGAAATGAATTTGTTTTGTTGATGTTTTTGCAGTGGTGATATTGTGGCATGGGCGAGGAAGAAAATGGGACCTCCAGTGGAGATCATCAAATCAGTTTCAGATGCAGAAAAATTGTTGCATGTGGATACTCCTCTGGCAATAGCCTACGTGGAGTTTCTTGAGGTTATGCATAAACCCTGAGATGGCCAGCTACTTCTGCTAATCTCTCAGATGACATGAATTGGATATATTTCAGAGTATTTTTTTTTTCAGCATTTCAAGAACACAGATTATGAAGCTTTCGCACCATGAGTGTTGATGTCTGTGTATGGTTTTGGGTGTACACAATGCTGCAAACTTTTAGAGCAGCTGGATAACCAAGTTCTTTGATTCTGTTTGAGTTTCATGTCTGTCTTTTTCTCAAAAGGTACCAGCTACATGAAATTTATTCCAGGATGTTTTTTTCTTATAGTTGAGGAGGTGTGACAGGGTCGTCATGCAGAAGAGTTCACTGCAGTAGCAAGTGAAGAAGATGGAGTGCTTTTTTACATGACAAATGATGACACCATAGCTCTAGTTTTTGGCCTGGAGAAGAAGACTCCATCTGTTGTGTTGCTGAAACAGGAGGATGAGAAGGCTTCAACTTTTGGTAAGGGATTTCATATGCTTTTGGCGTCATGAATGAATTAGGTCAGTTACCTCATGTGGATATGTCCAGTCGTTGATGTTCACCAGCTCACAGTCTGATCAAGACCTGTAGTCACCATGCAATCTAGGGCTGGTATATGCATGTACATCCAACTAGTTGTGACTAGTGATTGATTGTGACATCTGCTGCACACATGCTGCACAGTTGGACATGTTTGTGCAACTGTATTAGCCAGTGCAACTACCGTTACAGATATCAGTGAGGATTGGAGAGCTTGACTTAAGTTGAATTTGTTAGATCTGGACTGGGATTAGTCCTCCATTTAGTTGGTCTACTGATAAGTCACAGTGAGTAACAATTGTGTTTTGTTTAGAGTATGCTGATGATCTCTAAGAATTCTTTCACTGTACTGGAATGTAGATGGGACTTTTGAACGGAAAGCACTCTCCAATTTTGTGTCTGAAAATAAGATTCCACTTGTGGTTGCATTCAATCTGGAGACAGCTGAATGGATCTTCCAGAATGAACTCATTCGACAAGTAAGTTCTGTTTTTCTGCCTTGTTTGCAATTGGGTAGGTGGGTATGTGTGTTCTGGTGGGAACAAGGTACTGCAGGGTGTTTTGATATTTTCTGTTGGCTTCAAATTTCATGTTTTTTGAATAATGTTCCTTTTTGACCTACACATGCATTGTGTGACATGCCTTCTCACACTTCATTTTGTCTGGTTTGTTATCACCCATTGGTGAGATGCAGGTTCTTCTGTTGGTTGACCCTGTTGAATATGAAAAGATACGGCCAGCCTATTATGAAGTTGCAAAGATCTTCAGAGGAAAAGTAAGGATCAGTTTTAAGCACCTCTAAAGCTGACAATGTTTTGATCAGATCATGACTGCAAGTCAGAGTTAGCACTTGTCTACTCTTCAGGTTCCAAGCAAAAGAAAAAGACAGCTTGATTAGAGATAAGGGGCTAATTGATTCATTTGATTGTCTCAATTCATGTGCATTTGTGTCTAATGGAGCAACATGCTTAGATCGTTCACCTTCCATGGTTGTTGCTGGCTGTTTATAAGAAAATTATTTGATAGATTAGTCAGAGAGCATTCTGTAATCAGCCATCCCTTTCTCCTAGTGAAATCTACAAGATGAACTTTGTTGAATTGAGTTGTGTGTGGTTGGTTCAAACCATGGTGGAAAACTGAGGTCCATGGAATAGCTCATTGTTTCATTGAGGTTAAGACTTCAGAAACAGCCAGAATTTGTTCTCTGGGTAGCTGCACTGCACCAAAAGAGGAAAGGAAGATATTTGATACTAGCATGATAGCTGGTCATACACATGCAAGTAGCTAGAAGTGCCTGGGAGCTGTTACTGGTGTGATCATGAAAGTATGAATTTGGAGGTGACACTACAGGCATTCTGATACTCCCAGTTTTATATGATGTCATGCAGATTCTGTTTGTGCTTGTGGATCTTGCCAATAAGGAGGTGGCATCACCCGTGGTTGACTTCTTCATGCTCCCAGCTGACAAGACTAGTGTAATTTTCCTTAAAATCACGAGTCACCTTTCCATAATTGTAGAATCATGGGAGTACAGTTAATCTAAGGATTGTTTCAACTCCACATAGATAGGTCATTGATGTGAAGAGCGACATGAGTTCTAACTCCAATGCTGGCTTTCTTGTGGTTGATAATGAGTAATGTTTGAGCCAGATGCACTTGAGTTCCAAAATCTTCAAGCAGTCATCCTCCCCTTAGGAAGATGTGTCTTTAAATTTATGGGCTGCAGATTTTAGGTTTTGTTGCTGATGAGGAGGCTCACAAATATTTGTACGAAGGAGACTTCAGTCCGGATTCTCTGAAGGTGATTTTCAACTACCTCATCTTCTAGGGGGTTTTTTCTTTCACTTGTGGTTAAGTCATGTGTAAGCTTGTAAATAGGTTTAAGAACTTCTCAATCTGGGGATCTGAAATTGGAGACCTTTTGTTTTGATTCATGATCAAGGAATTTCTGTTGTTTAGCTAAACTAGAGCAGGTCCTCTCATCCAGTCATGTGTTGACCTTTGGATCTCTTACAACAGATGATTTAATCATATTTATTTTCAAATGTGCAGAACTTTGGAGACAAGTTCTTAGTTGATGACCTTCCACTCTACTTCAAGTCTGCTCCTATCCCAGAGAAGGTACATTTTTCTTGAACAAATTGAAAATTTAGAGCCATCTTTGGTGATTGATTATGGAATCTTTGGATCAACAGGCCTGTTGTGAGATGGGTGAGATGTACTGGATGCCATGTACTGAAATGAAATATTGTTCATGAGCTTGATAGCATCATGTTTGATGGCATACATTCTTGATGAACACTAATTGGTGTCTATTGAATGACTATAATCAATCCCTTCATCGAAAGTAACCTTCAATCTGTTGTGAAGTTTTCTCTCCAATTCATAGATATGTTCTCCAGTCCTTTAGAAGATATATTCTGTATCTTAATAGCCACCAGTGGTGGGCTTAAAGGATATGTTGAGTAGGCCCTGTCGCTACCCTCTTATGTAGGTGTGTCAATGCCTGAGTCTTAGATGCTTGCTTGTACAGGGATGAGCTGAAGTTGTTGCAGTTTGAATAAGGATGCTATTGACTTTTTGATTAGCATGCCTCTCGAATGCTGGCAACATTGTGACTGAGTCTTCCTGTTGCTTCTGGGAATGCAACAGAAAATCAGGACACAGATGCTTTGCAGATTATCATATACATATCCCACCCACCGTAGGGAGCTGATAACATCAGAGTGTCATGGCAGATTGTCACTGCCAATTGTGATGATGGTGATAGTCTGATAGTCTGTATGATGGTTTGCCTGAAGCTTTGGGTGGATTATTATCTATTGTCAAAATCCTTTATTTGGAGGTGATGAGGCAGTGGGGAGTCATGGCAGCTCATCACTAATATTCATGTTGAGTTTGATTATCTGAAACTTTGTGAGTGCCAATCATAAGGTTATGGACACATTCTTTCAGGTGGTTTTCATTTTGATGGAACCGATAGAATACTTACCTTGAAAGTGTTGTTGTGGAGTTTTCTCTGCTATCTAATACATTTAAATCCTTTCATCAAGCAATATGGAGCTTGAGCCAAGGAATATCCATCAACTTTTTTTATACTGAAATGTACTGATCTACCCTCTCTGTCAGTAGGTGATGAACTCAATGGGGAGTATTGGCAGCTAGTTATGGTCTGATAGTTAGTGAGTGACACTCACAAGGTTATGACCACACATTCATTTAGTGTTTGGGTTTGGTCATAACTGACACAAGGTTTATTTCATTACTTATATATCCCTCCAGAGTTTCTGTTTGCAATCACATTGTAATTTGTATTGTAATGTGCAGAATGACGATGCTGTGAAAGTAGTGGTTGGTCACAACTTTGATGAAATTGTCCTTGATGACTCAAAGGATGTCCTTCTTGAGGTAGGATTTCACACCTTGCTGTTATCTATTGTTTGCTCATGGCCTATTTGCTCAAGATTTTAGTGTGGCTGAAAACAATCATTTGATTTGCAAATTTGATTCTGCTGGTTCCCATGACATTTTAGAAGATGCATGTCCATCTGGAAATTTATGTCCATGGGGGAATGAATGTCATTTGGCAGGTGTATGCTCCCTGGTGCGGCCACTGCCGTGCATTGGAGCCAGTGTACAATGAACTGGGGAAAGTGATGCAAAATATCAGTTCAATTGTGATTGCCAAAATGGATGGCACACAGAATGAGCATATCCGGGTTAAGGTGAGACTCCTTGGCTCACTATGCCAACCCCTGAGCTGAATTTCTCACTCTGATCCTCATTCTTTCGGCATGCTGAAAACCTGGAATTTCATGGAAACCTCTCTGAAACTGAACCCGAAACCTCACATCAAAACTCTAGACGTAGAGCTAAGTTTCATGCCAACTGTGAGCACAGGAAATCCTTAATTCCCCACTGCAGTACACAGCACAGCCCACTGTGAATCTCCCTGCAAATCTGCAACCCTTGTTGGAAAGTCTTAACTCATAACTTGAACCTTGCACAACAAAGGCTTCTCAAATCTGATGCTGATATTCATGGGAACTGTAGACCAACTGGCTGTATATCTACTGGTTGCAGTATTGCATTTCATAGCTCATATGCAACTCTTGGTCTTCATATTTTTCTGTTTAAATTCAACACTCCTAGCAACTACTCTGACCTTTCCACCATCAATGTTGGCTAGCAAACCCAAAACGAACTTTGAAGATTGAAGGTCTGATTATGTCAGTCCTGCTCATATCAAAGACATAGCTTGTGTTGCCCTCTAGTTCCAGACAGATTATAAGGAGGAGATTCTGATGCTTGGAATGCACTTTTGCAGGCAGAAGGCTTTCCCACTCTTCTTTTCTTCCCGGCAGGCAAGAAGAGCGAAAATCCGGTAAGGCTGCTGAGAACATTTCTGTTTTAGCTTAATACAACATCTTAATGCTGAGAATTCAATCCTCATGCAGTATTCTGTCTTGTGAGTTAAGACTTTCCACCAAGGGTTGCAGGTTTGAGGTATGAATGTGCCCTGCAAGGGTGGAAATTGATGCATGCCTTTGCCACAAATTGTGACAGGTCCAGAATTCCATGGAAAGTTGGCCAATTAGTATACGCAGTAGGTTGATGTGCATGATCAAACTCATGTGACGAATCATTTTCAGAGATAAAGATCTTCTGTTTGCTGTCTTTTGACCATAAAGGTACAATTGCAATGTTGCAGTTATCTTGGGATGCAGAAAGGACCGTTCAAAGCTTTGTGCAACTTCTGATGAAACATGCCACCATCCCCTTCACTCAACCTGAAATTCCTGAAAGAGATGGAGGGCACACTGACTTGGACGGTATGGAGGGTGACAACGAGCAATTCGACTATGAGAAACATTTAGGATCTCTACCAGAAACAGAAATATCAACCTTGTCAGAAGCCGAGCTCAAAGATGAGCTCTAAAGCAATTTTGTTTTGTCTCATACTTTGCTCATCATATCACTGCTAATCCATTCTTGAGAGTCAACTTTTATGCTCGCAGGTGTCATGAGTAGCAGGGAAAATGGTGTGAAGCATTCAACAATTTAAAGAAGCAATTATTGTCCATCATTGTTGTGATGAAATCCCACAAAATTTGTATCTAGAAAATTCAAAATGTATGTACATAGAGTAAGGTCAACTTCAGAGCTGAGGCCACATTAGAGCCAGCCTCCAGGTGCTTTGTATCTGGAGATCAGCAAGCTTTCTACCACTTGACATAGCCATTCTTGCTGTGACAGACTACCCTGCTTTCTACCCCAGGCTCAACATGCACTTCCTCTAGCGCTAGGAACGGCAGCCAAAGAAGGGGGTCTCTCTTAAGGAGCTCCAATTTAACATTTAGATAAAAATACAGGTAGCGATATGCTTGCAAAAGTTGTGCACCTTCAATCTCGTGGGTGTACACCCGTGTGTCAGATCAGAGTTTGGACATGAACAGAGAGAGTTCAACATCCTGCTTGGTACCTGAACTGCAAGATCATTCAAACACACAAGATTAATAACCACTTATTGCTCACTCCTATGACAAAAAATTACAGCCCAAAAAGCCAAAGCCATTTTAATTTAAATGTGCATGGCAAAGAGCTCCTAGAAAAACTGCATGGGCTGCAAAGTGGAATGAAAAAGAATCAAAGCCAACATTTCACAATGTGGAAAACACAAAACACCACTACACTTAATGTCATCTATTGGTACAGGGTTGCTAAGTGGTTCAACTAAGTCACACTTAGTTCAGTGCAACAGTCTTTCGGCAAAACTCCTGGCCCATCTGAAAATTCACTTGCACTCTAGCAGTGGTATGATGAACACTATCAATACTTAACACAAAAATCAGATCTCAAATGCATATAGAGGACTCAGACATCATGCACCAAACACAGATCATTATAGAAACATATACATATGATAAACATAAAGTACATACATTGCGTCATATCTAGTCCACATTCAAAACCATCTAATTCCATGTTATATCTGAGAGGTGGCAAGCACTGTGTTTCCCTCAATACTGTTGACATGAAATCTCTGTGCAAAAGAAGGACGACAGACAACATAATCATAAATATCAAATCTGGAACGCCCATAAAGGTATAAAACAATGGAGAGGATTAATGCCCTTTTGGGACATCGGTCTACAGGCAGTTGTCTAAACTAAATGGTGCTGACCAGTTCCTCAGCATTTTGCTGAGGGCACCAAAAAGGGCTATCCATAAGCTTAAAAGTTCCTGACTTCTCACATTGCTGGATGCTTCACATCCAAGTATTGCTAAACATACAAAATTAAAAAAGCATTGCCAAAAGAGCTATGCTATGGAGGACTGCTGAACATTTCATTGCGCAATTGACCAGCTCACAAAGCTCAACCAACAATTTTCTACCTGTGTATGGACAAAATGTTTAAGGGATTGTTGCAAGAAAGATTGCATCAAGATCTTACAATGATGTGCATATTCCATGACATAATGATCTCATGATGAAGAGGATGCATGCACCTCCACCTCATCAACCAACTCTTTAGGATCTGTTTTCATATCCTGCACAATCAACAAAGTTTAGATACTTAGAGCAGAATCCAAAGAAGAGGGAGAGCAAGAGGGCTGGAACTGCAAGGGTCTGTCATCTTGATGCTACCAAGACAATCACCGCAAACCATAAATGTCACCAGAGGTCAAAAAACTGCTTCATGCCTACAAACATGAAGCTACCTTGTACATGCCTTTAGATGCCTATTAGGATTCAAACCACAGAATCCATGGCTGTGAGAGTGCCATTACAATATCAGGGCATAAGACAACAGCAGCAAGTAAAAAAAATGGTTCATACCTCATCAATGATGTCCTTTGGGATCCCATCGTCACTGGCCACCTGTGTTGGTTGCAACAGCCAAGGTAGATCACACATCTGTTTTGCATTCCCAAACCCTAGCTTGTGAGACCACAAAGGAGGACACCATGAGATTAGGTTGAAAACCATCAACTATAACAATCAGGATTTTTCTATAGCATATTAGTGTTAGCAAGAGCATTGGTATTGACACATCTCCAAAATATGAGCAAAATAGCAATAGACTCTCTCAGACTTCTCAGATTAGCGATCACCATCAACTTTTTTCAAGCTCAGACTGCCCACATGGCAAAGGAGTAAATTGAATTCAGTCCTCACTTTGAACAGCCATGACTTCCTACAAACCATCAGTACCAGAGAACTAAGAGTCATATGAAATCTCTTTACTTAAACCCCAGATAGACACAGTGGGTTTGGTGAGCATTAGACTGCTGAGAGCTTGAACATAGGGAATCATGTAAAGAGGACAATGGAATGATGATGGGAGAGAAGAGCAAGAGAGAGACCAGCCAACCAGCTGGGCCCTCTACGCCGCCTTCAATGGCATATGCTCCTTTAAAACCATTGTTTGCCAGCAACTTAGCAAGTGCTAGAGAGTTTCCATTCAACCTGTTTCATCACAGATAAAATATAGAATGAATTAGGGCTGAAAAATAACTGAGCCCAACTCAAAGAACAACTTCTCTCTAAAGGCAGTTGCCAATGTTAGGGTTGACTGACGCAAATGGCAAGTCTATTGCATGTGGATCTCGTAGTCAGGCCGAAGACTTAAAAGCTTGGGTGCATGGATTTCCCACCAAAATTTATGGGGAGTAAAAGACTCAAAAGCTTTTGCATTCTGATAACACATGCCCAAGATTTCTTATTCAAGCACAATTTCAATATTGTGCTCAGATAACTTGAGTATCCAAGCCAAGATTGTGGTTTCACTCTTGATCAATGCACCAAGAATGGAGACTTGGGTCTTACCTGTCTAGAATGAAGACAGTTGTATTCTCAGCATCCTCAACATTTGCAAAAGCTTGTGCTGCATAATCATCTTGGCCTGTAAAAGGCAGCTGCACAACCTCCTTTTTCAGTGGTGTGATGTTGGGCATCACGTCTCGATATTCATCGGAGTCCCCCGCTCGTACATCCAGCAGTTGTGTTGTCTTTCCTGTTGTTGATAGAGCAGCATAGGCTTCTTTTGCGGTCACTAGACCGTAATTCGGAGGTTCGTCAAGCTTGAGCAGTTTTGGTAGCACATAGGGAAGTGAGAATGCAATCAATCCTGCTACTACAGCCACAGGATTAGCAGCCATGGCTTCTAGATAGGTTGTATTCTCGAGGTCTATTGGATTTGAGGCAGATGATGACGAAGCTACAACGGCCTCTGCTGCTAAAGCCACTTGAACTGGGCCTACAAGAGACGAAGCTGCGATTACTATTGCTTTACCGAATTGGTTTGTCGTCGTTTGCCAGGACTTCGAGGTTGAGACTCCTCCACAACACGTGGAGAGTTGTTGAATCTTTTCGATGTGTCTACCAGTTCTGACACCAGGCTGATTGCCTACTGCGCTTGCGCAAATCGCAGGGTGGCCTAATCTAAGAACCAGCATTTTGCCTGGCCTGAGCTTTGCTCCACTAACTGAACTGTTAAGTTCGTGTCTGTCTTTCCCACACCAGGAACAACGGCCACATGAAACCGAGAGCTTCAGAATCGGGTGGAACACAGATCGGTATCGCATTACCACTCCTTCCCTCTGAGCTTCGTGTATCTCTCTGTTTGTTGCAGATAAGCTGAACTTCTTCTTCTTCTCCTCAACGCTTTGCGCTTCGTGAACAGAAAGTTCCTTCGTCCTTTGGATGTAACCTCTCCTTGCTCCCTCGCTCCCTCCCTTCTTGTTAACGGCTAAAACAAACTCCGAGTTTCTTTCCTCCTCCCTCTCCCTCTCTGTGTACCGCAACGCAACAAACACAAACGAAACTTCTTAAGCACTGCATTGTATTGATCTACAACCTGTTGTCTTAATGATCAAAAGCATAGAACAAAAGAAATCCCGCAATTATTGTCAGACTATGCGACTTCTTCCTAGAATGCAGACGATCGGAGTCCAAACAAAGTGATTGCCAAGCGATGGAGGTAAACAGACGCCGCATTTACGACCACGAAATCATAATCCAGTTCCTCAGATAATGCAAAAGAAAAAAAATCCACAGCAGCAGAGCTCTTCGTCCGTCTACCAAATTATTTCTTGCTCACAGACGGGGGGGGAGGGGGGTGCGGATTGCTAAGAAACTGCATACCTTGAAATCCAAGAGGAGGGACCACAACCGCAGTGATGTCGAAGAAGAAAAATTGCGCACGACAACAGTAACCCCCGTGTCGAAATCTGCAAAACTAAAAACCTTCCACGAATGCGAAAATTTGGCAGCAATTTGATCCCAAAACTGTTCTCCGAAAATGCCCCCAAAAAATTAAATAAAATGGCAGCAAATTTGATGGAAAAATCTTCTCCGCAGAGGAATGCCCAAAACTTTGCAGGAAAAGAAAAATTTTCGTCGGACGGCACGGCGCAGGGGGAAAGGAGGAGGCCGTTATCCTTATCCACAACTCTCATCCATCCCTGGACTTCCTTCCAGTTCTCTGGGTTTCATTGCCCTGCTGGCCGGTTATTGAGAACACATCCGGTCATCAGCCCAGTTATTTCATGACATAACCTACCAGCTGCTGGTTATTGAATTTTCAAAAAAAATTCAATAACTTACTTGAATTATTGGAATTTCATCAAGGTAGGTTATCAATCTTTAAAACCTTACACATGTTTATGATAGAAAAAAGAATGTTAAAAAAAAATTATAATATATATATATATATATATATATATATATATATATATATATATCCTACTCAACCTAAGCAATACAATTGATCCTTTTTAAGGTGAGTATTTGAGAAAGTGATAACCAATTGGTTTAAACCCTAAGCCCTTAAACCCAAACCCTATTCGGCCCTATTATTGAAATAAAGCAATAATTGATCAACATTGGTTCAATGTCTCCATGTTGCATCATCATGGTGTTTTCCAAATGTTGCATGTATGTGTGCAAAAGAAGAATTTGAAAATTACAAATGAAAGATTGTGTTTTTTTTATAAAAAAACAACCTTTAATGAATTTTGTAAATTGGAGGTGCTCTTATAAAACATAAAACCAACATGTGAAGCATTTTTTAAAAAACGGAACATGCACAAGCATAAATAAGAAACAAAAATAAAACAATGTTCAATCTATAGCTAGACTTGCACTTGAAAGTCTGGCTATAGAATGAACATTGTTTTGTTATAAACATGATTCACACCTTGTGTTGTGTGTATTTGGGAAAGATATACACACATACAAAGTGTTAAACCATATAATACTTGTGGTGTGCAATTGTGTAATGAAGTGCCGACCAAATCATCAGCAAAAGATGTAAGATGCCACAAACGATATGAAGAACTACACAATACATGATACCTTGAGAACTTGACAAGGGAATTATGTGATGTGCTAGTGTCAAAGATTGAATTTGGGGCTTCTCAAACATGTTCCATGTCGGATAATTGAACATTGGTTGTTTATATCTTCACTCATGACCTTGTGAGATTGAACTTTCTTAGGAGAGTCCAAGTTATAGTCGAAAACATTGTTCCCAAAAAACATTGTTCTTCGTCCAACTCAAGATGTTTGGAGATGGGCCATACATTGTTGTTCATCAACTTCATGTGTGAAGTAAGTATGAGCCATGATAGCATAAGGGAAATAACATTACATTCATGGAGTGATGCAAAATATGGAAGATTTTATAATGAGTTAACAGTATGTTTTACCTTGTATATGCAAAAGTTAAACCTTAAAGGATATTATACTAGTTAAAGAATATTGGGTTGTGTATCCATTGTTCCATCTAACAATGTTGATGTCATATTATAATGAAAAATGAGGTTGTGTGTTATTATATGATCATGCAACATTAATTCACTTAAAATTATCAACAACTCTAAAACTTGAAATAATCCACCAAACAACATTACAAAGCAACACTAGCATCTTGTTTTAGTGTTGCCATACATTCATGGATTGTAGCCAACAAGTCTTCCGATACTTAGTCACAAGTGCTAGATTATCAAAAAATGTAAAATTTTATCAATATGGTGGATTAGATCATTCTAGAGCACTTTCTTAAGGTTATTGGTGTTTCACTTGGCATCATTGTAAGCAAAGTTTACTCTTTTCAACCCCTTTCAAACCAACCAATTTCTTAAATTTTTTTGATAATAGGATTTTAACTACAAGTACTTCTCAATGCGATCCCTTGACTCCCAAGTTGAAGTCATAAAACTCTCCTAGAATTCCCTTTGCATGAATCTTTTTCCCCAAACAAATAAACTTTGAATATCCCAAACTACCATTCCCCACTAATCCCTCAATGATGCTTTATTTTGACAAACCTTTCTTTGTCCCCTATGGATTTTCATCATCTTGACCAAAATTGCATCATTCATCATGTCTTCTTGTTTTACAATTTCTTGACCTATTGACTCAAAACACATTGAAAAAAGAAATGAGTCAACAAGATCTAAGTTTCATCTTGGCTATGGGCATTCTTCTCAACAACCCAAACAACAAAATGATGTATAATATCTATAATAACAACTTTTATGATTCACAACTCTAAAGTAGAAAACAAGGTACTCGGTTCTTACAACATCCAATCTTTTATCCTCTCCTTTTTGCACTCCTTCCTCATATTCCACCATCAATCCTTCCACTAATTTTGCCATTGCCAAAAGACCATAAAAAACACAAAGCCAAAAGATCAGCTCACATGTCATCTTGAACACTACTCACAATGCTCACCACAAATTCCTTCCATGTTATTACTTGCATCAAACAATTACACACACTCATAAAAACAAAAAAATAGAAAAAACCATCAACTATCCTCTCCCTTGTCACCTTCTGCTTTTGGTTGCACGGATCCCTTTTCATCCAATAGGTCTTCATTTCATCAAGATTTCACTCCACCACATTTTAGCGTACAATATGAGTTTTACAAAAGATGGTGTTTTCTTTTTGGGGGGTTTAGTTTGAAAGACCAAAACATGTGAAAAGAAAAGATTGACACGAACCAAACATGTATGAATTGTCCCTTCAACTTCATAAGCATCATAAAGCTTTATGGAAAGTCTTTGTTTATTCAATCATAAGGCTTGAATGATAGATTTCTTCATGACTTCAATGCCAACCAAAGGTTTGCATTACTCCTACATTACTACATTGGTTATATGTCCAAAAGATAATTGGTTGCTATTAAAGTAGCTTGGGAAAATTGGAAAGTGAAGCCAAAGAACTTGTGGTCTTTTATGGGAACATATTCAAGGAAAGATCAAGGTTTAATAGTAACAAAGTAAGCAATTATTGACCTTAGCACAAATCTCAAGTGCTTTCATTAATAAGTTTCTATTGCAAGAGTGTGTATGTCGATCCCTCATTAGATACATGTAGGTAATTATTTTCCATAATTATGGAGTGATACAAAACTATTGATGGCATCGGAATCTTTTTAAATTTTAAAATAGTACATTTAAATATAAAACTAAATCACATATCAATACAATAAGACGAACAAACAAAACACACATATTATGTCCTTTATCCATAACATAAAACAAATTAGAATATGGATCATGAACATGAAGGTGAAAAATATATATATTATAGAGGTGTATTTCAAAAAAAAAAATGATCGTATTAAAAGAAATAGGTTGTAACATTCATTTTTATTTAGTCATGAAAACATGCATATTTTTTCATAAAATCAATCAATTGAGGAACTTTTTAACTTTTGTATTCATTATGGAAGAAAAGTGAATGGGAATATGTAAAATTTGTTAATGAACAAGGTAATTATACACATTTGATTTTTTATTTAATTAATAATTTCAATTTTTTATATTTGTCTTTAATTTATGTTGGAATCAATTGATATCATTTAGGACAATAATCATTGAATGAAAGGTGAATTAATAATTTTTTTCCATCAAATAATAATTAATTTAATTGACAAGGAGGAATTCACCATTGTTGTTGACCACCAAGATGGTAGATATATATTTTTGGAATTAATTTTAAAATATCATTGATTATCAAATTAACTCGAATTTAATGTAACAATCTAAAACCATTAAAATGGTTATAAAATGTATTTTTTTGGTTTAAAAATAATGAATGCATAACAAATAACTTGGAAAGAAGAATGCTTGGAATATTGTATGCATTGTTTTGATCATATGAAGGAGAAACCAATTGAAATATGACATTTTTTGAATGTAGAATCACTATTCATAAATGAAAAAAAGATCAAGTAAAAATAATACTTTTAAATTATGGCTTATTTCTTCCATCAAAAGCTTTTTAAATGAACATAACAAACATCTTAAAAGAAAAACTAATGATAGCCACATACACCATGTGTAAAGATTGCATTTTGATCAAAAGATCACAAACTTACTAAGCTTCATAGAAATTTCATGCAAAATCTGGTTTTCATAAGTTCATACAAAAATTGCATATATTACATGCCATGTTAATATGAACAATATTTGTATGTATTGAATATTTTAAATACTCAAATTGATGAACATTGTTTTTGAATGACATATATGAATGTTCATGTATTGTACACAAAAATCACATAATTTTATGCAAAATTACATCACAATAATTGCATGGATCTTTAATTAAAATGTGAATCATACATACTTCACATCAAAACAACATAAGTAGAAAATACACATTATATATATATATATAGTGCCATTTTTACACTTTGAAGCCCACAAATTTTGCACAAACATATTGTTTTACGATTTTTGCACAAATTCTATTGAAATTTTATGATATTGAAAAAAAATTGAGGAAAAGGAAGGATAGGTTTTGTGACAAACTATACAAATATATATGTAATGTAATATTATTTATAAAATTTCCTGAAATCAATTATGCAAGCCATTTTATGAGAATAAGTATTATTAAAAAATTACAAAAGAACATAATCAACCAACATTTTTCACCATTGAAAGTGCTTGAAAAATAAGGGATTATCTAGGCTTGGGTTATCTTTTCATCATTTTAAAGACTATAAATTTAATACAATGACAATGTAGTACATCCCCACATGCACAAACTTATAAAACACTACAAACTTTCAAACATAACAAATGTGGCATGTTTATTTTGATTTTAACATAAAATATAAGATAATTTTGAAGTTTTATGTAACACTTACCAAAGAAATAATATATATGTTGTATGACTGTTCATAAATTCAACTTTTTGTTCATGGGATGAAATTATCGATGAATGTCCATGTCTCATCCATTAATATTTATAATTCATTTATAACATAGATATTTAAAAGATTATCTAAAAAAGTTTTGTTAAAAATGGAGTTCATGGAAGCTTATTGTAACTTTGACAACATGATTCGCAAACATGTATAAATAAACGTAATGCAACTCCTTAACTTTTATCTAGTCACATTAAAAAAGGTGCAAATTTATAGCTAGTTTAGTTGCAACTTACATTTGTGATTAAAAATGTTATAATTGTCTATGACAAGTTAGTCATGAAATGCAATTTCATAAATCATGACATTAAACAACAATGGTTGAATGAGTTTCATGTTTATGTTATATAATGTCACTTGTTAACATGACACATACTACCTATCACTCTAGCTTAATCCATGCAATTTTTTTGTGATTATATTGGTAAGTGCTTTTATCACACCATGTGTACTTTCCAAGGAATAAATCATTACATGACAAATGGCAACATCTTCAAATTTTAGTAATTTAAAATTTTAAATAATTCAATGCATATTTGTGTGCTCCAATTTCGACAAATTAAGATCCATACATGGGGCACACAATCATTAAACCTTTACATTTATAGATCTCATGGCCAAAGATTGTCCATGTGTAGTGCATAGATTATATGTAATATGGTTCAAGGTTTGGGTTCACATAAATAAGTTGTCAATTGTACAACCAATAGTTTGCCACATGTGAAGCATAATTTTTTTAATCAAAATTTTGTTAGGTTTAAGGTGAATAGCAACAATACCATGGTTTTGTATGTTAGCCATGTGTAAGGAAAATATTCGTTATGAAAAGTTTCACCAATTTAATTAGGGTTTGAGTTTGACCAATTATATTAAGGTCAGTGTTTGACCAATTTGATTCATAATTTTGTAAATTGTATGGCCCATGGGCTACCACATGCAAAACACAAATTCATCCTTGTGATTTATTGTTGAAGGTTTACTACCCCAAAGGGATTGCTTTTCTTTAAACATAAAAATACATGAGAAAAAACATAAGGTGCCATATATTAGTTGCTGAAAATTATAATTTAATTAGTTCTACAAGAGGGTTATATATTCTAAAAACCTATTTATAATTAATATAAAGTATGGTTTAATCTTCTCTCTCTCTCTCTCTCTCTCTCTATATATATATATATGTTAGGTATTAATTGTTAGTAGGTTCAATTAATATTATTGGTAGATTGTTTTCCATATGTTTAACACAAAATGAAATTTGTGACATGAATATGGGATTCATTGATTGGTGTTAAAAATAATTTTATGCATCCCACAAGATATTGATGTGTTGGTTAAAAGTTGTTGTTGCTTTGTTGCCTCGCAAAATGGACACCCTTATGTTGATAAGTTTATGAATTATAATTGCCTTAATGTGCTTCAAGGTGCTCCTTTTATGCACCACCATATATGGACTAAAAACAACACCTCTAAATGATGGCAAACTTTTGTGCTTAACATCCTTGGTAATTTTCTTTTTTATATCTAGTTGTAATTGTTTTTGAAAAGAACTATACGAAATGAAATTGGATTCTATTCATTAGGGAATATTTATTAGTGAGTCTCGAGTTGTTTGTTTATTCATATGCTCATTCCTTGTGCAATATTTGTTTGATTAAAAAAAAGACATCACAATCTTTCAATGTGGCCCTCACCCAATACCCCCCAAACAACACCTTGTTTGATGCAAATAATGTAGAACTTGAACGTTTAATGTTCCCCCAAGGGGTAGTACACTTTCAACATGCAAGTTATTTCCACATTGAAAAAGTCTTGTGAAAAATTATGGGATGTTAAGAAAAAATATCACAATTCGACAATTCACATGTATGGAATTCAACTTGAAATCTAATATTTTAATATCAAAGGAAGCAAGAACTCATTAGTTTTTACTTAGTCTTTCATATGTGTATTAGATTTCTATGAAGTTACTACCCATTACATCCTTCAACTTGAGCTATGGTGGATCAACATTCAAATTCAAAGGACTTGTAATGAAATATTGATTTTGACATTTCATTCCATAACATTCACAAGTTGAAATATAAACCACAACTCTTCAAATTGTTGATCCATGGTGCACAAGTGCACACCCCCTATCTTCCAATGTTTTATATCACACATGGTATAATAACCTCCTTTTCATTCAAAATATTAAGCAATGTAATGAAATTCCTTATCCTAAATTGCACACTCACAACAACCTATTTTGCACATGCTTATGGTTTTAAAAATCACTATTCACAAGATGGATCTAGTTCATGATCATTAATACCCTTGAATTTTCATCACAAATATTAATTTAATGTAGCTAAAAAAATCACAAATTAGACAATGTACTATTATCTAGACCTCCAAAAAGACTACTATCTATGGTACTCCTTCAACTATATGTTTAAAAATATTTTCAATGTGAAATCTTAAATTTCATGTTTATTTTTCATTTGGGAGTTTACAAATAAAACCCTCATTACTCCATCCCCCCCTCAATCCCCAAAAGCAATTGTAACACACCCATCACAACTAGATTATGCATGATTATTAAACCAATTATTGTCATTGTATGATACCATTTCATCTTGTCTTATGTGCACAACACCTTACAAACACAAGAACATAATGAAGTATTCACACCAATCCAAGGCCCAAATAATGATTTTAAAAATAAAAACTTAATATTAAAAAATTCAACTTTAATTTTCACCCTTCCCATTTTAGAACAAGTGAGCAATGTGCACTTTGAATTTCAAACTCCTTGTTATACCTTACTAGTTGAGTCCTTTTTAGTGCCACTTGAGCAAAGTATAAACACACAAGGATACTTGTAGAAAACATTTGAAATTGCGTAACTTTTAATCAATGCAAATTGGTATTATTAAATAAGTTGAAATTGTTGATTTGTTGTTTCTTGGAATAGATTCTTAAATCCAATGTAATATGCATTGAAATATTATAATCAAATTAAATTTGAATATGATGTCCACTAATGTTGATTATACTGAACCACAATCAAAAGGTGTAATATCTAGATATTTATATTTGATTTTTGGTGTGTATTACTAAAAAATGAAGAAGGATTAAAGATTTTTATTCAATATTGGTTTATTGTCAAATTTGTCTAAACCTTATTAAAGATAATTGTCAATTTATATTAAAAGATAAATTCTACTTATCTTTTAGTTTAAAAAATAATTCTAGTAGGATAGCCTAATAACTTAAAAAAATTAATAATACTAAGTTCACTTACTATCCCCTTGGGAAGGTGACATTAACTAATTCTAGTTAGTTTTTAGAAGGTGTTAGTTGGCCATATAGTTGCCACTAAAAAGTAGGACCTAGGGGAAAATTTGGAGAAACTAGCTAATTTACAAGAGAGATAAGCTGCGGGGACTTGGGCCTAAAAGGAAGTCTAAGTTTAGTTTGGGAAAGGACATTTTCCCATTCTATCCTTTCTTTCATTTTACCATAGTAGATGGTGTATGCGTTTTCTTTTTTGTACTTGAAGAACTTTTGGAAACAACAAAGGACTTATGGTTTTGCATTGAGATTTCAAAAAAAATTCCATGTGTGTATGTATGTTATTTTCTTGGTGTAAAAATGGTAGTGTTTGTAGTAGAAGAAGTAGAGACATAGGGAGGTAGGCTACCATTGTCATGGCATACCCAATAAGAGGTACACGAGGTAATAACAAGGCTATCCAAGGTACCCTTGGACCCCCCTTTGTTTGTTTATTTGTCTTTCTTCTTCATTGGTTTATTTTTATTTTTTTTGTTATTTCTTTCTTTTGTGAGAGTACCAACTTGTACTGAACAACAATTATGTTGCAAGGTAGGATTATTGTGGATGCAAGAATTCCAAGTAAACCTCATAAGATTGTTTGTTACAATAGGTGGTAACATTAATAGATGTCCTAGGTGGTCATATATGTTGTAGGAAAATTATCACAAGTGGGTAGAACTCTAAATATGCTTTCATAACAATTCTTCTTTTTATTTGTTTATATATTCAAAGTAGTTGCATCTCCCTTTTATTTTTTATTTTCTTTATCCACATATTTGGTAATTTGTTGGATCTTGAAGGCTAGTACTTAGCCCCTTGATGTGAACTATTTATAGCCACTATATCTACATTTTCCTATGACTAATCACCACTTTGGCTACATTGAACCCTTGAAAATTGTAACTTTGCACCCATCCTCCTTTAACATGTACCCTTCAAGTTGTAACCACATCTTCCCCTTATTGTTTCCTTTTGACTTCCCATGAACATTTGTTTTTCATGTTTTCTTTCAAGCTACAAGCAAGCCACCCAACAAATAGTTACAAGCAAAACCATCAAGTAGCCACCAACTAGTAAGCACCTAACAAGTAATGCAATCCAACAAACTAGCAAGCAACTATAGACTAACATGTTGGTAAGCAATCATGAGTTGATGAACCCACGAACAACTACAAGTTAGCTAGCCATTGAATATCCTCAAGTTAATTAGCTAGTGAATAAACCATAGCCAAGGCAAATAACTACAATAAATTAGCACAAGAGCTGTTTTATTTCCTTTGAGAAAAATTAGTAAAAGCAAGTTTTGCTAGATGCTACATTGTAATTACAATAGGAGCAAGTGAGTCCCTAGTAGTGCTTCAAGAAGTCCAACAACGAAAGTAAGGCAAATTTTACATAAATGGAAAAGGAAAAAAAAAGTAAAGTTGGAAGAAATGTTTTTAAGGATTTGGTTTGTTTGGTAAATCAACAATGCCATGAGGAGTAACTTGGTAGGATTTTTTTGACATTGAAAATGAGATAATGTCTAGATAGATTTTGGAATAAACATAATTGTTGAAGATACGGTGTGATTGAAGAAGGATTTGATTGTTTCAGGGAGGTTAATAATGGTGGTGTTTTGTTGTTGGATGAGACCTTAATTTAGGGTGTGGGAAAGGTTAGAATTCAAGTGAAGTAAGTTTTGGCCAACCTAGGTTATGCAAATTCTTGCAAGATAATAATGGTGATATGAAGTGTTAAAAATTTGGTGTAGACCAAAATTACATTTTAAAATTTGAACTTATTTTAAGTATGGAACATGGGGCTAATAATGGGAAATCTATAGTGCCTAGTCACATGAAAATTTCTTGGGCATGTGTATAGATTTGAGCATGTACCCCCTTTCAAATTTCAAATATAACACCATGTTATTGTTAATATGTTGTTCAATGAAAGGTGAATAATATTGTGTATTACATGCAAGGTGTAACAAATAAATGTTCTTTAATCACCATGCATATTGGAATCACAATTGTATATTGCAACTACCATCCAAAGAATGAACCACATTGGTGTTGAAGTCAAGTAACATAATGTTTTTCCATTCACATAGCATTTGTGAAATTTGTAGATTTCTTACAATGGATAAAATTGGACCAGTCACCAATAAGGTCAAAATTGATATGCAAGTACTACTTGAAACTTATTCATTGTTACAAAGGATCAATGGCTTGTATGATGAAACATATCAAGCTCCTTTCCAAGGGCAAGTGTGCCTTGGACAAAACAAATGGGTTTGTATCCATTCCAAATTTAGAATGCCATCAAAAAATAGCTCAAGGATCATTGGCAAAAATGCCCATAAGGTCATTTAAAACTATATCTTTGATACATGAGTTGAATGAATAGTTGTGCAAAAAAAGATTTTCCAAGTTAGTGTCATGGGCACAAAAATTATAACATATGATGAAAGGATATGTCTAAGTTTAAATCCAAATTTTTATTGTGATAAAAAAAGTAAATGTAATCACAAAAAAACAGAACAAGGCCATGGTGTAAGATTGTACTTCAAACTACTATTGAACATAATAGGGATCCTATTTTTATTTATACCCCTCTGAGGACCTAACTCAAAAAAGTTTCCATTGAGGTTTTCATATGCCCACCGACTAGGGAAGTTTTTTAAGAAACTTCTTAATTACAAATGAACTTACAAGTTAATTACTAATTAATTAAGAATGAACTAGGAGTTAATTGTAAATCAACTAAAAGTTAACTAGAAATGAATTAGAAAAGCTGGAAAAACTAAAGGTGAATTAAAGGTAAATTGAAAACGAATTGAAAATTAACTAAAAATTAATTAAAAATTAATTATGAATCATGAATGAACATTGATATGAATGAACTCCATTCATCATGTGAAAGTGATGTCCATAACCATTTGAGAATTAGGGGAGTGCAATAGACAATCACAAGAATAAATAAATTAATGCGTGTGGCACATATCATACATTTTTTCATTCACAAATCTAGTGGTTGTGCCACATGTGTTAATCATTTTTTTTAGTGACATATATCAATTTATTCACATTACAACATATATTGTGGATATAACATATCATGCTTATGTACATATCATAGGTGCCTAGACTTACAAGTGAAATTTAATTAAAAAAATTGTTTTTTTTTGTGTCTTTGTGCAAACTTTTAATCATTTTTGTTATTACCTTCATAATAGTAGCCAACATGTACATGTTACAAATGTCCATGTAGAAATGGATGGGGATTATCTAAGTTGATGCACCATAGTACTAAACTTTTTCGTGATTTAATCATCACTTTTGTATTTGTTTTCACAACCACTTTAGCCCATGTGCATGTTACATTGGCTCATCATAATGAATGAATATATTCTAAGCCAAAAATATCACATTTGTTAGTTTTCATAACTCGTTCTTGAGTTTTATTAATGGTTTCAGAAAATTATTTATTATATGTACATTCATTATTACTTTCATCAAATTATGTGATGTTGCTAAACATTTTGAATTAATGTTGACATAGAATCCCACCTCATATGAAATGTTTATTTCTTTCAACCATTGATGAATTTACATAAGACGTAAGAGTGTCATGGAAAGTTAAAAACCAAGTAAAAATATACTTGATTCATCCAAGTACATGTTATAACCCATTGACGTTTAGTTGATTTTATAAAAATAAAACTTATGCTTAAATCATTATTTAAAAATGGGTGCAAGGTTATGGGGTGGGTTATGAATAGTGATGTTTTAAAGGTTACTTGAAAAATTTAAAATTAAATCATTTTCTTGCATTAATATCTAGATAGGTCTTCATTTTGAAAGAAAAGATTGTTAAAAGTGTTGAATTAGCTAAATGAAACAAACGTTTATATGATTCTATTCTTTTAATGGGCATTAACTTTTGGATTTAACAATAAGAAATCACAATGATACCAAATCAATTGGCGTCAATATTTCCATTGGAGTTATGATATATTAGACAAACAATTAGTGTGATTAAATGATGATTTAAATAATAAAATTCAAACAAAAAATTTCCCTTACAAAATAAAAAAATTCTCATCCAAATGCAAGCACTTCTATAAAACATGAGCATCCATCATTTCCACACATTATACTTGAGATTGGGTCAAGCTAAATATTTATGCCCAATTCCTACTCCAATTCTTCCCTATACAAAAGGATTTGGACCAATAATTCTTTTTATGTGAAATTTCAAAAAAAAAAAACATCTTGTCACAAATTCACCGATGTTTTTGAAAAATAATTAATCACCAAAACATTCAAAAAGAGAATTTAAGAAACATTTAAAAAGTCATCAAATTTTAAATACGTGGTTCAAATAGGTAGCCAAAAATATATAAGAATGTTTTAAATTTGTAGCATTCATATTTTGGTAGTAATCAAATTTGGCTATAACTAAAATCCAAAAGTAAAAACATTTGAGCATCCTTCTATATTGTTCGCT
>Ga0116227_10001349_pt1 | contig 54344 bp, 30 predicted proteins | sample S1TSphgellanicum_FD_89693 | JGI IMG/M metagenome (GOLD analysis project Ga0116227, IMG submission 89693) | Host-associated microbial communities from peat moss isolated from Minnesota, USA - S1T2_Fb - Sphagnum magellanicum MG | ecosystem: Host-associated > Plants > Peat moss > Unclassified... | reverse complement strand
CTCAGTAGGCCAACTATTCGAAGATTATTTGCCTATTATTACTACTACTATTACTACAACTACTACTACTTATACCCACTTAATTTTGGCAACTTTGAGTTTTTATTTTTGGCCAATGCCAAAAAAAATTTGTAGAATGCCAAATTTTATGAGGCCTGTACTAACCACTGCCATAGATTCATGCGCTGCGGGAAGTACGATTCCTTTTTTATTTAAATAACTCCTACAGTCAAAAAGTTAAACCCTGCAACAGAACCACACGGTTCTCCGCAGGGCTACACTGTCAGGCCCAAAAAGGGCGCTGGACAGAGCTTGCCAGGCTATGGGATATCAAAAGGACCATGTTCCAACCTTAAGCCAATATGCATTTGCAAAATTAATTTTGTCTTGGGATAAACTCTATTGGCATCATGTCTAACATTAAGTCAATATACATGTATTATTATTATGTTAAATGTGTATTTGCATCAAATACACAGAAATTCTTGGTCCAATGGCTTGAGGCTATCACAATTTGACTTGAGGCCATTGTCTTTAGGGTGCAAAACATTTGTCCTAATGTTGTTCTACCCTTCATGCTGACTTTCATGTGAGAGAGCACCCGAGATGGTGGGCAGTGACCACCAAAAAATAAAATTTGCCTTCATAATCCGCATGAAATTATTTTCAGAATGCCCAAAATCTTTAGGCAGAAATCAAAACTATTTTCAACATTTATAAGGTGCCTGCAATTATTGAGCATAATAAGAATTCCCAAAATGCCCAAAAATTTCAAACACTGGGATTTTTCAGATGCCCAATTATTTTGGGTAGAAATGAAAAAAATCAACATTTATAACTTTCCCAAGCAGGCTAAAATTTCCAAAATTGCCCAAAAAATTTCCAAGCATCTTAGAAAAAAATCTCATGAATATTTCTGAGCTTAGGATTTGTTGAATTCCCAAGTTTTTGAGCAAAAATGAAAAGTTTTCAACCTATATAACCTGCCCAAAATATACCATGCAGAACAAAGATTCTCAAACTAATGAATATTTTTCAAGCATCTTGAGAAATGTTTTCCAGGAATTTTCTAGAATGCCTAATTTTAAACCTTAGAAAAATATTTAAAAGAATCTAATTGTAAGCCTCAGTGCTATTTTTGTCAAAAATCCTAAATCGAAACAAAAAAAAGGTTCTAATTTGAGGCCTAAGTGCTAAGCCCAAGTGCTAAAAAGATTCTAACCCCAAGTCAAAATGGTAATTTTTTAAAACCCTAAATTCAAAATAATAAAAAAATCTTAACCCTTAGGCCTAAACAGATTCTAACTCTTAGGCCCAAATAGGTTTATCTTTAGGCTTAAAAACATTCTAAACTTAAAGCAAAAATATTAAAAAATTCTAACCTTAAGCTTCAATGTTAAAAGATTAGAACCTTAGGCTTAAGCATTAAAAATATTCTATTCTTAAACCAAAGTATTAATAAAGATTTTAACTATAGGTTAAACTTTTTTTTTAAAAAAAAAAACCTTAGGTGAAATTTCAACCAAAGATTGAAGTTTTAAAAATATTTAAACTGGAAGCCAAAGTCTTAAAAAGGATTTTGAATGCTAAGCCCAAGTGCTAAAAAGAACTCACCAAACCAGAGTGATATTTTTTACCTAAGCCAAAATAATAAAAAGATTCTAACCCTTAGGCCCAAATAGATTTTATCCTTAGATCTAAAAAATTCTAACCTTAAATCAAATTTCAACTAAAGATCAAAGTTTTTAAAATATTTTAACCATAAGCAGAAGTCTTAAAAAAGATTCTGAGTCTAAGCCAAATTGCTAAAAGATTCTAACCTTAGGCTCACCTCATTATGTTTTGAGATGTGCAATACTTGGTCTTCGAGGCACTTTTTCATTATATCTTTAAAAATACGTCCTAAAGTTGAACCATGAGCCAAACAAAACTATCCTAAGGTCCAGTCTGAAATTGCTTTCAGTATAGCCCTTTTCATATTCTGGACCAGGTAGCCACCCCTGAGTGCTGGGCTTTTGGCTCTTGGCGTGACACTCTGGGCTCTTACCATCGGCCACCCTGAGTTCTTGGTCCTGTTGGAAAGCTCTTTTTTTTAATTTGTCGCCAAGCGGCTAAATTTCCTCACAAAGGAAACGTGGATGCCTACTGGTCATCAGGACAATGGTGAAGCCAAAAGCGGCAAGTGAAAGTGGCCAGGGGTTTTTGGTGAATGATGAAAACCTGCCAAATATTACAAGCTTTTCATTGGCCTATAAACATGAAGTTCACTAAGTGTTAGTTACTGGGTGACAAGTGGCTCACTTTTATGGAACTTCATGCATCATTTCCTATTTACACTTTCGGTGGTGTCAATTTCTTAGATGGGGCAGAGGAGATATTTTGCAGTGATAGATGCTATCGTTTGAATACAGTTCTGAAAAAGTGAAGGTACATGAAAGAACAAAGGTTCTAGTTTAAAATGACAATTGGAAAAGGGAAGATTTGGGAATTGGAATAAAAGGACAAGATATTATAGCCCAAAACCGTAAGGAGGACAAAGATATATAGCCTAAATCCATAAAGAGGACAAAGGTTCTCGACTGAAACTTTAAACAAAGATATATAGCCTAAATCCATAAAGAGGACAAAGGTTCTCGACTGAAACTTTAAACAAAGATATATAGCCTAAATCCATAAAGAGGACAAAGGTTCTCGATTGAAACTTTAAACCGCAAGGGGCGGGTCAATTTTTTCCGGTCATTCCCAAATGTTGCTATCGGGATCAAGGTTCAACTACGAAAATGTGTAACAAGTCAGAAGTAAGTATTGGGGGCCTGGGGAGAACATTGAGATGTAGTGGGACTCACTCCAAGTAATTGACTTCAATTGACTTCTTTCTTACACTCTGTTTGTCGAGTATACAGTACTAACTCTACAAATTGAAGTTCTCAAAGGAAAGCAATATCCCTATTTGTGAAGAGGAAGTCAATTTGTTGACAGTTTGTGTGACACCAAGACCCAATGTCTTTATCAAGTTTCTTAATGAAATGTTTCTCAACAATGAAAGATACTAAATACCACCCATCAAGCTCTGTCTGACGCCCTTTCTGGGCTACGTGCATACATGAGGAGAACCGTGTGATTCTGCCCTGCCGCAGGGTGTGACTTTTTGACTGCGGAGGTTATTTAAATACAAAAGAAATCGTACTTCCCTCAACGTTGAATCTATGCCAGTGGTTAGTACCATGTTCTATACTTTGAAGGTACTAACCATGTTCTATGCTTTGGAGGTTCAGGTTTTGATTCTCCTAAACCGCAGCAATACAAGGCAGGGGCGGAAAACATGTGCAAGAAGACATAAAAAAATGCACCCAGGCCCGAAAACATGTGCAAGAAGACAAGAAAAATATAGGCTGGACAGATCTCGATGGGGGGTGTTATTTAGCGTCTTGCCTCACCAATTTTTAATCCACTTTATCAATGCAAGCTATTGGCCTGTTAGACAGCAGACCTTCAGCACTTTTCAAGCACATGCTCATTAATCCTTTTCAGACTTGTCACAGCAAAGAGAGCAAAGAGGTGACGTAAAAGATTAAAATATCGGTTTCTTTTCACCTTAAACTATCGGTTTCTTTTCACTGACCTTTCATGGGAAATCTTCTCATTTATAGAATGAATAAATTGTATAGGGGTCTGACTCCGTTGAAGATGAAAGGAGACCATTTTTCCAAGTCGTCTCTATCCTAGAAAGAATAGTAGCCTTGTAGCTACTAATGTTGGTCGATCATTGGGAAGACACCTGGTTATCAACTCAGGTATTGATAATCTATCATATGATTATTGAATTCTCTAAAGAACCAATAGATAACTTACTCACAGGTACACATCATTCCAAGAACCAACAAAACCCTTATGGGCTAAGTATTGCATTTTCAAAATTTCATAAACTACCTGGATGATTGGGATTTCATCTGGGTAGGTTGCCAATACTAAAACCCTAAACATGTTTATGATAGACAACAAAAGAATAGAAATAAAAATAAACTTTATAACATACCTAACATAAGTAGTATAATTAACAATTCTCAATACGAGCATTTGAGAATTGACCCTTATGCATAACCAATTGTTATTACCTATTAAAAAACAATTGAGTAAATTGATAAGGGGGGTATTATTCTAACAATGAAATTGATAATTGGCAAATCTAAATTTTTACCCAAAAAATATATTGATGCCTTGTGTGCTTGGAAAATAAGAAATAAAAACTTAACCTATTTTGCCAATTATGAACCAAAAAAAAAATAGCCAATGGTAGCAAGTGTTATTCAATTTGTGTAGGTGAAAATTTGCCAAAAGACAACACTAATTCCAATTTTTTTTTTTTAATTCCTTTTTTTTCATAGAAGGGTTGCCATATTTCGCCCTATTTGTTTTTGAAAATGCATCACCATATTTATATTTATCAACTATTCTTTTAATGGTTAAACATAAATCTATCTAGGGATGTTCCCCACTATGGTTGCATTACCACATCGAAATGTAAAAAAAATAAATCCAATAGATATTAGTCTCTAGATCTTGTGTCACAAATCTATAGCATTACATTGTGTCATATCAATTAAAAATTAAGAAACTTATATTAAAAGTTTGAAAGCCCAATGAAATCATCATTTGCTAGCATATTATTACTAGCATAGTTAAAATAATTGTGATTTTCGAGTAGTTAAATATGCAACTACATCAGCACCTTCTCGAAACAAAAATCCAACTAGAAAACATTGTTTTTTACCTTTTAGAACTGCAAACATCATTGTGTAGTTTATAAACAATAATTTAAATCAACTGCAAGCCAAACTCAATAATTGAATAAGTAAACATAATTCAAATGTGAACCATAAAAACACATGAAATTAATTTGTTTAAGGTATAAGAGTAATTCATACCTAAATGAAGTTGAATAATTTTAATATTCCCATTATCACTTTTCATATATTGCATGAACCAAGAATAATTCAGTGAAGAAGTCAAACATGGCTTTTAATATTTAACAATGATTTCATAATCTAGAATTGTAGTGGTTTAAAATATGGTATTTATGAAATAGTTGACATTTTTTGACTCATTAATTTTGATGAAGATCAAACATAAGGAAAAAAGGACTGCAGTAAGGATTAAGTCCTTTTTGTCCTGGATCGTACACTTAAAAGGATTTGCACGTTAATGGAACCAATTGTCCTTGCCAATGGCAATTCAATCAATGTTAGTCATAAATGGGATGCAAAGGTCTAGCTGTTGGACGTTATTCTTTGACAGCTCATGTCTTTTAAAAAATTCAATGAGAAGACCACTATTGTTGGAATTTCAAAAGGCTTTGTTTGGCTCATTGTCAATGAATAGTGTTCGGTCTTCTATCCCATAGGGTAGCCCTTGACATGTAAAGTACACATGATTCAAATTTTTAATATAATAATATGTTCTTGCAATGAGTTGACCCGACATCCTTGTGCATTGTTTGTGTCCCCAAATGAAAACAAATTTATCAACAAATATTTATGGCACCAACAAAAGAAGAACTTACATCACATCTTCCAACAACATATAAGACCAAATTGAAATATAATTTTATTTGAATGCTAAATGTTGCACTTCAACTCTTATTTTTAATTTTTTAATGTCAATATTGCTCCCCTTCACATGATGATTCCCTTGCAAAATAACACATTATGGAAGGTAACACATCACACTATTCACATTGAAAATCAACAATTTTTCAAGGGCAAGAGGATATGATTAAGGACACTTATGTGTACATAAATAAACAACCTACAAAATCAAAAGATGTTGATCCAATAGAATTTTACAAAAATTGAAATAAAATCTAAAATATGTAGGGATGATTCAAAACATTGGCCTTGAACATCCATAGAAAACTAGGAAAATTTATTAATCAATTAGATAATTCAAAACACACCAAATTCCACTTGGTGGTCATTAGGTAGTTCCAATTTTAGAAAGTTCAAAGTATGACAAATAACACCAAGAGACCATTAGATGGTTGCAATTGTGAAATGTTACAAATATATACAAAGGAAAACACACCAAAAGTGAATATGAAGTTCAACATGGTGGCCACCAAGCCTAAAAGTAAAAGGCTTGAAGATAATAGCTAAATGCAACATTCACAATAATAAAATTAATGATTTACAATATTTGAAAGAAAATTTCAAATATTCAACTAAAAAATTCAGTATGAATAATTAAAAAGATATTACAAATTTTGTTTCATTTTCAAGTTTGCATCACATTACAATATGAAGGTTTGCACACAGTATTGCATTCCACAAATAGTATTTTATATTGTTTAAGATCATCACAATTAATACATTTAATGCTACCAAAAGGATTGAGTTGTACAAATGTGGGAACATCGTATCCAAAAAATTGAAGAGATTCCAAGTAAAGGAGAATAGTCCCTAGTAAATTTAGATGGTCGTCCCCACAAAAATTGACAAAAGACTCTAAAAAGATGGCATTAAACAACCCATTAAACAAACTTTTGTATGGCATATTGTTTATGAACAACATGTTGCTAGCATGCATGTATGGGTACATTGAAAAAAAAAGGTCAAGGTTTTTATGATAAATAGGCTTGTCAAGATTAGCTAACAAGAAATGAACATTTTACAAGCAACATTCTTGACTAAGTATTCTAAAGGGATTGATAGAATTTTTTGTTTCAAGCCAAATTTGATCCAAATCATTACTAATGTTGTGACGTTAGATTGTGAACCAAATATACGTAATGAATTGCGTTATACATCTATCCAAAAATTCCTCCAATTTAGGCTTGAAAATGAAAGTGCAAAATGGAATCCTTTGATGTTGGGTTAGAGGGTCTTTATTTTGAATCACCTCAAAATGTGCAATGAAGGAAACTCCATTTAGATAAAAAATAACATGCAATGGATTTACCTATAGTGAAGGAAAACAAGGCACTTATGAGTTGATTTTTGAAATCAATGGCATTTCATGCAAATCTTGTTTATAAAAAAATTGTGAAATTTGCAATTCCACATCTTTTATCACCTCAAGAAATAACACACTAATTACCTAAAAACCCCAAAAGGAGTTAGAATTTTGCAAAAAGAAATACCATATAAGTTTAATCAACCATTCAAGAATAATTTTGAAATTGTTTTTTAAAAAATTATTTACTATGGATTTCAACCAATTTCTACAAAAATTGGTGTTACATTCCATGGGGCATTTTTCAAACATCTTGATTTGATGTCATATTCCACAAAACTTTTAATGGTGCCAAAAGGATTGTCTATAACAAAGGCGGGAACGTTAAGCCCAAAATAATGAAACGATTCTTAGTATGGGAAAAGAGTTCTCACAAGATAGTTTTATTTTAGATAATTTTACTCTACTAGTTTTTGTTCATACGATTCAATGAAAATGGCATTAAAGGGAGGATTTTGGCAATGTTTATAAAGTGTGTCATCTATTGATAATTTCTTTCCAAGGTGAATATTGGGATACCTAGGGAAAAAGTCAAAAAGGTATTATGAAAAATAATTTTATCATGAGTGGTAAGAATTGTGTGTTTAATGATGCTCTTGATGGGAATTCAAGTAGATAATTTTTGTTAATTTTACAAAAAAATTGACCAATGATCCTTTGAAGGTAAAAACATAGTCAAAGGAGTCATTTAAGTGAGTGGACATTCTTTAACATTGCATTTTTGTATGTTTGAAAAATCAAAAGTGAAGCACAATAGTTTGGATTGTCATAAATTTTTTGAGATATTTTTCATTAATTTCAAAGTTTACATGCTCAAAGCTTGACACAAATCAAAATTGTTCCTACATGTTCAAAGCACTCAAACCTTGAAAATGGACAACTTTATTTTTTTCAGACATCCTTTTTTTCTACCAAATGTGCACAATTATTTCCAAAAATTTCAAAGGATTTTAACATTGATGATGAGAAGGGCAAAAGGGCTTGAATTGATGAAAATTGTTTTTACAACCAATTTGAATACATTTGGTTCAAAAGTGTTTTTGACCTTTAAAATTATGGATTTTGAAAATGTGTTTTTAATAAAAGTTATTCATGTTTATGTGATTAAAGGCTTGAATTCATAATATACATGATATAAAATCAATTTTTAATCAAAATGTATTTATATTTAAAATGTAATGTTAAAGGGGGTACCCGAAATACAAAATTTTAAGTTATAAACCAACATAAAAATGACACATGTCATGTGTAGTCCTTGGAAAATGACCTTTACCTTGGCACCCTTAGCTCCTTTAACCATGTTTCACCCTTGAGGGTTGATCTCTATAATTATTTTGCAATTTTCTTTTGGTAGGTTTTCATTTTGTTAAGTGGAACTAAAGTCCATAAATATACAATAAATTACTCAATGCAACTCATGAGGAATTCCTAGAGTCCAAGCCTCAGAATAACCATCTTGTTTAATATGATGGGATAATAACATTAGTTACATGGTAGCAAGTGATTAATTACAAAATATTTTTTCCCAACAAGTACATTTTTCAAATCGAAAATTATGTGTAAAGGACTCACGTTAGGATCCTTTTAGGAGGAGATTTGAAACCTACACTAGAAGCCATTTAAAACTCTAAACCCCTACTTTTTTTCACCAATGTTAGGGACAACTAGAGGAATTTTTTCATTTATCAAAACATGAAGTCCTACAAATGGGGATTACAACTAAAATGGTAAAGATTGAAGTGAGTTTAGCAAAGATCGAGGCACAAATGGCAAAAATAGAGGTGCGCATTAAGGCAAGCATGTTAAAGATAAAAATAGTGATGGTAAACATGGAAATGGCAATCATTAATGGTGTCCTACCTTTTGATTCCAAGCCTTTGCTTTCCACATTTGGACAAAAGGACACTACATTGTCCATAAAATGTTGTCACAAGGTAATTTTTGCAAGATTTTGAAAATTATAATTGGCCATGTGATTAAATATAGTTGACTAAGATGAAAAATGACTCAACACTATAATGTTATATATAATATAGTCACATTGTATGAATTTCATGGATAGTTTTTGAATAGCCATAACATAATGGACTTTCAAAGGTACCCAAAAACATGTAATAGTCCATAATTCATGAATATGGACTCCATGCACTTTCATATAATGTTCTTTAATGAGAAAAGGACTCAATGGTAATATGATGTGGTAACATTGATACTAAGGAAGACTTTTTGGAAACATTTTGATGACCAATTTTTTTTATGTACCTTGAATTATGGTTTTTTCTTATTAAGTCATTTATTTAATAAAAGTAATATTCTAAAAGCTCATTTTTCAAATTTAAGTTCTCCATAAGGTAAACTAGGGTAGAAATTTTTTTTATAATAAATTTCAAATGATAACTTGTATAATGACTTGTGTGATTCAAGGTATCTTGCCTTCACACTACTTTCACAATGTTAATTTAGACAATTATAGACTTTCACATGTGCTTAAAAATGTTACACCTTAGTGTGTTTTCACCCATTTCAAAATAATTGAATAATAGTCTTATGAATTCCATAGGGGGTATGATGAGACCTTATTTTTCCCTAATCAATTGAATTTTGAAATATACTATTAAAAGACTCTTTAAAAACCTCATTAGATTCATACCCATCATCAACGAGAAGAGCCAACACATTTGGTTGAACATGAACATCAAAATCAAATTGTAGAACTATTTTCATTTTTCCCTTATGTGGATGTCGAGGACCACACAATAAAAATTCCTGAGATTCATCACAAGAGTTCAAGTTCACCCATCCTCCACAATGGACATTTCTCATAGGATGAAAAATGATTTTATTTGTGCCATAATTATTTGGTTAGTCAACTTGAACAAAGCCTTTAACCTACATATAAAAAATGAATAATGTTAGAGTGTGGTTCCTCCTCTTGAAAGAGACATATAAAAACCACTTGGTGGCCACCATATGGTTTGAAAACAACATTCAAGTCACATAAACAACTTGGTAGCCACATGGGAGATAACATTTTTTCCCTCCTAAATTCTTTTGGGCCCTCTCAATTCGAAATTAATTTCTATTTGAACCTAAAGATATGAAATTTCACAAAACAAATTGAACAAAATGGAATCCACCGAGTGGCCATTAGGTGGATCTCCATCAACAAAGAATAGAAGATAACCACTTGATGGCCACCAGGTAGATTTCTTTCAAAAAAGAAGGAGCAAACCACTTGGCAGCCACTAGGTGGGTTTCTTTTGACACAAAGGAAAAAATAATAGATGGGAAATTTTATGTGTATTTTTTTAATTTTATGAATAGGAATTGATTAATCTTTTATTCATGAATACATCGTATTTTTTTTAAATTTGAAAAATGTTGTTAAAATTTTGAAATGAAATAAATTATTATTTCAATTGTAATTGTTTATTTAATTATATCCTTGGCAGGGCTTAACTCCTCCACAGGTGCTCTATTTGATAATGCTTCAGAAGCTTTTAGTTCCAACACCTTCTTTGGAACCTCCCCAATCGAAAGGTTTTCATTTGAAGTTCCTATGGAAGTTTCAAGAAGATGTTAATCACTAGATTGTTGCATTGAGATTCCATTAAAGAACATAGTTGTGAGTCCTCTTATCTCTAGAGTCTTTTCTTCATGTTAACGTTTATTGGTCAACTAATTTGATATGATTTACTTATTATTTATGGACCAAAATGAATGTTTGGTGTTTTTTTCACCATTTGCTTCTTGGTTGCCTTTGGTCTAGAGCCCAAGGGTTCATCAATATGTTGATAAATAATGTCACATACAACACCTTCTGTAATGTCCAATTTTTTTAATCTACCCCTTTGCGGGAATTGGATCATTTTAGGTCCTTTCAACTTCCATTTCATTCTCATTAAGATTTGGTCCAAGTTGTTTTCCAAGCATAATCATCGGATGGGATGAAAACATGTGTAATTGTATAATTACAACTTCCTCAACTACCCCATCTTGTGTCTTCAAGAGTAAGGTCAAAAACCTTGCACTTTCTCTCTTAAAACATCTTAAACAAAATGAAAATTGAAGATATTTTGAAAATAAATTGAGGCATTATAATTGAATAATTATCAAGCACATATGTATGAGGGCTCCTATTCCATACACATTGAAGCAACCCATTCCACTTTGAAGCACAAAATCCATAATTGGGTCAAAGCATGGTTGGGGTACCCAAAAGGACTATTTCAATTATATTCATTGGACCCCTTCACTTAAACATGTTGAAATTTAATGACACATTCATATTGAAAGTTTGATTTTATTCATAGATATCATTACTACAAATGATGGTTTTTTTAAAGGTTCAAATTGACTAACTTGTCATATTTGACTAATGGACATGTGCATTTAATTAAAGGCTAGGGGTTTGAATGACACATGCATTTGTTGACTAATCAATTTGACTACAATGGTTTATTTGATTAGATACACATAATCAAGTTATACAAGCTTAGTCAAAATGGCCAATGGTCTTCAATTAAGTTGAATAATTAATGAACATGGCCAATGATCTTTAGTCAAAATGACCAATGGTTTTTAGTTAAGTTGAACATTTAGTCAAGATAGCCAATGATTTTTAGTCAAATACGACATGGTCTACTACCTTATAAGTCTACTTCCTATTTATTCATCCACCTATTTATTTAGTTAGTTATTTACCTACCTACCTATTTACTTATACCTTTTCACTTACCTACTTACATATTTACCTACATACCTATCCACCTACCTACATATTATCTACCTACCATCCAACCACTTATCTAACTAATTATAGACATTATGTGTAACCATTAAGTTTAGCCATTATGTTTAATCACTAGATTTAACTAATAGATTTACCCAAAATTTTGACAAATTTTAGCCATTATGTTTAATTAAAATTTAACCATTAGGTTTAGCCATTAGGTTCATCAACTAGGGTGTAAATATAATTAGGAACAATTTCAAGGAATGGTCAAGGAACAAAAACTGGCCAAATAATATTCATGGGCCCTTTTCTTTAATTTTTTTCATGATTAAATTTTTTTTTTCCTCATGTTTATTTATTGCATGCCAAAGTATATGGTTTGAAGTTCTCATTACAATAAAGAAGGTGGAAATCATTACAAATTTGTATCCCTTATTGATGTGGCCCATTCAGGAATCAAGTTTTTAAACTTTGGAAATTCATAACTAAATTATACCTACTCAAATAATTACCCATTATAAATATCAAATAGAATAACATCTAAAGTACTTTAGAACATTATATCCATAAAACAAAACCCTAAATCTTATTTGAAAAATGTTCTCAACTAAAAAGTTCAAGGAAAATAATGATTGTGACATTCTTGAAACTTTGTGTGAATGTAATGTATAGGAACATCAAAATTCAAAATATTTTGAATTTGTTAAAGTTTCAAAATCTATACAACCTAGTTAATTTATTCAACAAAAAAAAATATTAAAAAATTTTCTTTACATGTTTCCTATGTTTTTCTAAAGTTTGATGGGTCTTGGAAAAATGAAAATGTGACATTCCTAGTGGTACCACCCAATTGTACTTACACCCACTAGGTTTAACCCCTATGTTTAGCAACTATATTAATCATTAAATTTAAACAAAGTTTAGCCATTACTTTAAATCATTAAATTTAGCCACTAAATTTAACTATTATTTTAAGTCATTAAATTTAACCATTATATTTAGCCACTATTTTAAAGTCATTAAGTTTAACCACTAGGTTTAACTATTATTTTAAGTCATTAAATTTACCCATTAAGTTTAGCCATTATTTTAAATCAATCAATTTAACCACTAGGTTTAGTTATTACTTTAAGTCACTAAGTTTAGCCATTAGGTTTAGCTATTACTTGAAGTCATTAAGTTTAACCATTGAATTTAGCCATTACTTTAAATCATTAAGTTTAACCATTACTTTAAGTCATTAGGTTTAGCCATTATGTTTAACCATTAACTTTAAGTAATTAAGTTTAGCCAAAGTCATTATGTTTAGCCATTACTTTAAGTCATTAAGTTTAACTATTAAGTTTAGGTATTATTTTAAATCAATAAGTTTAAACATTAGGTTTAGCCATTATGTTTATCTATTACTTTAAGTCATTAAGTTTAGCCATTCTTTAAAATCATTAGGTTTAGCCAGTATGTTAAGCCATTAACTTTAAATCATTAGGTTTAACCAAAATCACTAAATTTAGCCATTATGTTTAGCCATTATTTTAAGTTATTTAATTTAACCATTAGGTCTAACCATTATTTTGAGTCACTAGGTTTAAACACTATGTTTAGTCACTACTTTAAATCACTAGGTTTATCCATCATGTTTAGTTATTATTTTAAATCACTAAGTTTAGCCATTATGTTTAGCCATTATTTTAAGTTATTTAGTTTAACCATTAGGTCTAACCATTACTTTGAGTCACTAGGTTTAAACACTATGTTTAGTCACTACTTTAAATCACTAGGTTTATCCATCATGTTTAGTTATTATTTTAAATCACTAAGTTTAGCCATTATTTTAAATCACTCAGTTTAGCCATTATTTTAAATTACTAAGTTTAGCCATTATTTTAAGTCATTAAGTTTAAATATTAGGTTTAACCCTTAGTTGTCACCTAGGTTTTGCCATGTTATGTTTAATGATGTGAAACAAAGATATGAAATAAAAAAGTTAATAAAAGTTGAACCCTTTTGATGATGTAGTCCATTGGTAAGGACTTGGTTTATCATTATGAAGGTTTGGGGTTCAATTCCTTATATTTACAACCTATTTGCATGTTTAGAGGGCTAAGGTAGGTAGGTTAGATTAAGGTAGTTTGGTGAAGTTAGGTTAGGTTAGGTTGAGTTGGCTAGGCTAACACCTACCTACCTATTTATTTTTAAATAATAAATTAGAAAATGATTTAAATTTAGGTATTAAATTGACTTATTCAAATGTTCCATTATCTACAAGTCAAATAGTTAGTAAAAAAGGCCATTGGTTAACATAGACATTGTTGAAATTGACTTGTCCAAAATGACACCTTGGTTGAGTCGACCAATGTCACTTTTGGGTCATTGTTTACCGATTTCCCTAATAAAAAAGACCATGATTTGTAGTAGTGTATATACATTACAAAAGTACTATTCTATGCATAGAATGTCAAATTTGAATAAGTTTAAAGATTCCTACCAAGTTTTTGAAAAAAATCCAAGACTTTGTTTCATGAGAAAAAAAAAGTTCAAGGACTCATAAATAATGTCTAAACAACTTTTTTTGGCCCAAGATTTTCACCACAAATGCCTTATTTGCTAATGTGTATAAAAGTATGAATATGACAAAAACCAAATGCCCTAGTGCAATGTAAAAAGTTTGGAAAAAATCAAAGTTTGGGAATTTTGGGCCATTCATAGAATATGGCCCACATTGGATAAATTATATTATTCTCACTTTCATAAGTGAAAAAAATAGATACTTTAGATGTCTATATAAAATTTGGAACAAAATTGTTTCATTTGGCATTAAAAAAAAGGTGAAATGTAAGACATGTCATGGGAAAAGTGAAGAAAAAGGTGAATTTGGGAGTCCTTGGAGTGTATTCCAAGGATTCAAAGAGGGTACCCTAATCATGCTTGGACCCAATTGTCTTTAGGGCCTTAAGGTTGATCTCATAACTATAAAACCTTTAATCCATGCAAGAAGGTGTACCAATCTTTCGACCAATGAGGGAAAGGTTCTTAATCCTAAAACATCTCTTTTGATGTTTACACATGTTTGATTGAAGAACAAATAGGCGTAGAAGAGCACCACATATTGCATGAAGGTATCCTTACTAAGGGGACCTCCATGTTGATTTCCATGTCTTGGCCAAACTCTAAATGAATCTTCAACAAAAAATAGTATTTGTGTATTGTGGCAAACAAATGCACAAAGGCATCTTGATCACACAAACAAATAATAAGTTGGAAGTTGACCTTATAATTGAAAAGGCCCATGAAGAGGCATTTGAATTTGCTCCCTTCCAAGCCACAAGTTTTTTGAACAACCTTCATGTTGTCAACACAATGGCCATAATTGATGGTACATTGTCCATTAATAGTTTAGTTGTGCTTGGATCACCATCAACAACAACCTTGAGCTCACCCATTGCTAGAAGAAATGCATACTTGTAATGCATATCTAAGAGGATTACCTTCATCCTCATTGTAGCAAGGTCGATGTTTTCAATCCAATGTTGTAACATTTCCATAAACATTTGTGATGGAGGCTTTAGTGTAGGATTAAACCTAATTTTTGACTTATAAAAGTCTTCACCAAGCTCATTGTCCAAAAGGGAGAAATACATGTCATCATATTTATGCATCCTTTTTTTCTTTCACCAATCATTCATTGAGTAATGGCATAGGGTTTGTTGATGTAGGCCTCAAAAACCCATAGAATACCATAATCTTGTGACATATTATTTGTCAACACTTCTTTTAATCCCACCAAAATTCTAACATTGATTTTAGATTTCTTCCTCCTTCAAATTTTGCTAATATTTCTCGTAACATGTATTCGTGATCCAATAACCCTTGTCCACAAGCTACCAATTGGGATTCACAAAATTTGATAAGATAGTTAAAATCAGATTTCCCAATTCATGTAATTCTCCATGTTAGCAAGTGATCAGTTTCGTTTAAAACATTTCCATTTTCCCATTTTAAAAGGATGGTCTCCCACAATGCATATGTTTTCTCTGACAACAACAATATAGTAAATCATTCTTTATCAACTTCATTCCAAATATAGAGTGAAGAATAATCTCAAAATCTTGCATCCAAAACCATATTCACATTAATTCCATGCATTCACATAAGTTGATTGAAATTTATTTGAAAATATTTGCAAATTTTAAATAGTTCAATGCAACATTACCTTGTATGGTTCTACATTTTTCATCAATATTGTTTATTGGTTGATCATACTTAATCCAAATTTTCTACACTTGTATGAAGCTTTCTTTGTAACTTAGGGATGAATCTTTTATTGCCTTTGGGCAATTGAGAATATATGACAACTTGCAAAACTTCACAAAGTCTTGAAACCACACAAGAATTACTTGAAATGTAGAATAATCATTCTTGAGTTCAATTGACAACTTTGGTAATTCAAGTTCTCTTGCACAATAGAAAAACCTTTAGTATTAGTTTTGATTCCAACATTAAAGAAATTGCATTAATTGTTTTTAGCAAAAACTAGTTCAATTTCTATCTAAACTTACTTTACAACTTGGATTGTATGTTGGCCACCTAGAACAAAGAAATTTGAATTTTGAATCTCCTCCTATGATCTTGGTTTTTCCCTTGCAATATTCTTGGTTAAATTATTGCCCAATCAACTGAAATCACAAAGACCAAACAAATGTATTCAAATGAATGGTATCACATGATTTTAACTTTTATCTTGTCTTTTTGTTTCTTCGAAATAAAATGATATACAATGTGTTTCAACAAAAGAAAAAACCAATGAACAAGAATTTTAATTCCCTTAGTAGGTTGATTGAAAAATGGGATATAGTCCTCATACTCCCCCTTATTGTTCATCAATGAGCTTGCACTTGGCATCATTAAATTGTTTTAGTGTGCTTTGAAGGACCTTAGTTCCATTACCAATAATTATATGGAACTCAAAGAATGGATTAGTTGGATTGATTGATTAAATCCCCAAGAGGCAATGGTTGAGGCAAGCTCTTAGATTCCAAGGTTTGATTTGAAAACTAAATTTCATCTAAACCCAAAAAAGTCCCAAGGACCTTTGAAATAAGGCTTGATGGCACTTCTTTGAGTTCACCTACGTGTTTTTAAGAATAATTGATCAATTAACATTATTTTGCTATTGATTCACAATTTGTACACTAAAACCTTTACTGGAAATTTTTAGACCATGTTCATGAAAGCCCATGATTGTGCTTGTCTAAATTGGATTTTGTATAGGATTCATGGATTGCCTTTATCCATCATTCACAATTAGATTCTGTGATTTGACCTTAATTACATCTTCTTTTAATGAATTTAACATATTTTCAACACTTTTAAAATGTTTGTTGTGGGTTCTGCATTCTCTTGTGTTATGTAACTTCATTCGGATATGTCCTATCATTAGTATTCATTTTATTCGCCTATGAATCAAAGCTTGTTTCTTTGGCGGTCCTATCAATAAGTACCATTCTTAATGTATCAATATCATTTTTATCTTGATTTTGATTATTTTGATTATTTTGATTAATCTATTTTTGTAAGCTTTTATAACCACTTTAGACAATTTTTTTTCTATTACACACTTGGTTTTTAATTGTAGATTTGTGAAGATAATTATCTTTTTAGTAGTTAAAAATACATAATTCCTTTATAGATTCCATCTTAATATATTTTTTAGATTCTTCCTACTATAATAGAAATGATCAAAACTATTACTCACATAATTTAAAAATAATTAAACAAGTAACCTAAAACTAAAAATTTGTCAAGAATTCCTTTGAAATTTTTCCACAAGGTAGTTGCAAAAAATGGAAAAGGTCAATTTTACACTTACAATTCCTTTCACATTCTTCAATTAAAATCACTCTCTACAATTCTTCTTCTTTTATATGTAGTGATTGATTATAGATTATTTCAATTTATGCAAGCAAAAACATATTCTATTTCCAAATCAAAGAAAACTAAAAAAAATTAATATCAAATTACATAGTCTTCTATCCTTATATACAAGAATAGGATTCAAAAGTTATGACTAGTAAAAATAACCAATAAAATGTACCTAGTAAAGTCATTCAAATCTCAAACAACTATGTATAACTATAGATTTAACAACTATATACAACCATAGATCCATGGATCACCCATTAACATATATGATCATTGATGTACTATTGTTGTATATGGATTACATTATTGACAATAATGATTTAATTCTAAACTAAACTATTGATTTTGAACTTTTCAAAAGTCTATAATTAACTAAATAGATGATCTAACTTGTAATGTGCCCATAAACTATGTGTAATTCCCCATTGACTCTTTGCCTTTTGCTTAGTTGTGTCAATTGAATCCTAATTGCAACATGTCTTACCAAATGAAGTTACTTTCTATGTCAATCCCATATTAATGTCCATGCCCTTGCACAAGATTTGTTCTTGCATGTAACTTGTTGGTTCAATGTGTTGTAATCTTACTTTGATATTATGAATTACTATTTGAAATTGCCATAACATTTAAAATGTCTCTAAAATGTATCTTGTCCTTCATTACTATGCTAATTTGGCACATTGTAAATACATAGTCAATCCATGATTTGGCTACATTTGCATATATATTAAATTGCCTCCAAACTATTATTTTTTCCTCTTATGATGGGTAGTTAATACTAACGTCCTTTGTCTTTGTTGAAACATGCCAATCTTACCTTAACATATGCATACTCATTGTGACAATGTGTTGATATCATTTTACTATTTTAGTTTATTATATGTTAATATATTTTCAATCCATTTAAATTTAACTATTAATATGTATTTCATTTTTACATGTCAAAATGCAATTACTTTACATGAAGTTGTATGAAATGTTGTGTGTTACTCATACCATTAAAATCATATTTAAGATTGATTAATTGCAACACAATGTTGAACAAACTAAGTATCCAACTTTTTAGTTGGCAACTTGTTTTAAGTATGCATTTTATTCTAACCCATCAAAATTGTATTGTAACATGTTTAACAACTTGGAGTTTTGGTGGGCACTTGTATGATCATTAGATATGGTAGCATTTTTATGCCCTAAATTTTTTGATCGGTTTCCTTAAACCCTAGACTACAAGCAAAACCCTTAGTTAATTTAATATTTTTCACAACTTTTGAATTTCACCAATAGGCTTAATACCATGTGTCTTTAGTTAAAAAATTTAGACTAAATTGTTAATTTTGAACTTTTCTAACTTGGTGGTTAGAATCAAATTTTCTATTGATAGCCATATATGAAATACAATTAGCAAAATTTGAAACTAATTAAATTAGCTTGTTGAATTAATGTGATTGAGTTAAGGTGAATCAACCTTGACATTGTTTGCTGACATAAAAGGAAATCATATTTTCCAATGATGATGTTCCATCAAAATTGGTTTAGGGTGAATGATTAAACGTTCTTTATATCCTAACCAATATGTCATGCCCAATTTGATTCACTATGAGCTGAGTTCAAAAATCATTCAAAACAAAAATCCAACATAAACAAATTCTAGTTGAGAATTCTCTTTCTTATGGTCAATATGCAATTCAAATTTAAACCAAAAAATTTAAATATTAAATATTTCATAATTTTAAAGTAGAATTTGAAATCAAGAACCAAACTTTGTCATAGTTCAACTACAAATTTATTACTAAAAAATGGAAAATTTTATTAAATAATCAAATGGTTGTGGTCAACTCAATGTATGGTTAATTTTTTTTTGTTATACTCAAGACTCAATTGTTAATTATGTACATTGAGTAAATTTTTTAACTTGGCGATTAATAGGATCAAAAAAATTATTGAATTTTAGCCAAAACATTGAAAGTGTCTATTTGTTGGATCATTTAAATTACAAATAAAAAATTTATTAATATATATTATTACATCATATTATGGTGGCCCCCAAATCAAAGTGTTTTCTTCAAATTTCCAACTTCAAGTCCTCCAAATGGTTAATGTTTCTTAATTTTAGACTTTTCAAAAGTCCAAAAATTAATTTATATATATATATATATATACAGTATTAACAAATCTCAATTTGGAGAGGTTAGTCTACAAGATTGGGTGTATTAACCATGAATTGGATCACTTTTTGCCTTTATTTTTTTACCATTTGAAAAAAAAATTCTTGTAAAGCTTTTATGAAAAAAAAAAACATTAAATGCCTTCCCATGTATTTGAATCAAGTAATAACACACATTTAAAGAAACTTGCAATCCTTCCAATATATTCATGCAAGGATGTTGAAAATACACATTTATGATTTAATGGATTCATAGGATTTTCCACATAAATTTATCAAAAGTTTGGAATTAAATAATTCATACATTGCTTAAACATTATATTTGATTATTGTAGTACATAGCTAACTTGAACACATGCTTGTAAAATATGTATTTAAATGAATTTTGAATATTTCAGATCATCGAGAATAAAATATTAAACTATGTCTATAAATAATCTAACTAGTGTGAAAGATATGAAGCTGCTATGGTGATAAGTAAAATGTAAATATATAGAATTGACATCCATGTACAAAAATTGTGTAATAGAGTAGATGAATTGTTTGAATCTTCTAATAAATCACATTTGCATAAGGGACAAGGATCACCAAATTAAGTTTTTAAGAGTCCATAGGAGTTGTGTTTATAAATTAGGACAACATATTTATTTTCTAGTATCCTTTTGTACAATGTGAATTAAAACTCTAAAGGGTTTCCAAAAATTGTAAGGATTGATATTCATACCAAAAGAAACACTAAAAATGAAATATCCATCAAAATGTGTTGACAAATTTACATTATTTTTATGAATAGCAAGGGGTTTAAAAAATGCATGTTGGAAACACTAGGGGTGTTAAGTTGGACATGAAATTTTTCTTCCATCTTCACACCCCTAATTAGTGCTTTTGGGGGGATTTCAACTTGAAAAATATGATTTTGACCTATACAAAGGATTTTTCTTGGAAAAAATGATCAAAATTCCCCAAATTTCAAAGAAAAAAATTCCAAATTGATAGATTTTATGAGAAATTCCAGAAACTAACCAAAATACACAAAAAAAACCCACAAAAATTGGTTTTTCTCTACTTTGATATTTTGTATGTAATCAACTATGGTTCAATCATCTTATGATTGATCACCATTAATTCCACTATATCACAAATTTAAAAATAAAACTCATGTCCCCAACCTCCAAATGAAAAAAAAAATTAACCTTATTTCGAAGGGTCATATTAAGTAGCTAAGATGTTTTTTCTAATAAATGTCGAATCCCTCTTGGGATGCTCACTACCAACATGAAATCAAGAATCTAAACATAAAGAACCCTTAATAGCTAATGTTGGGTTAAAACATGAGCAAATCATTATTTGGAGAATGAAGATTCTAGCGACCTTGTTGTTGTTTGTATTTTCAAATAGAGCAAAAAGGAAGTATGAACAAGAACGAAAATTTAAGAAATTTATTTTTGTTAAATTTCTTGCAATGGGAAATTTGAAAGGTAAATGCTAATTTAGAAGGTAGTTTTTGATTCATTTTTGGAAATGCAAAAAAGAAGGGAAGACAATGAAAAGGAAGGAAAAAGAAGAGAAAAAAAGAAGACTCTCACATTAAGTTATTTGTATTTAATCTTAAGCTCTCATTCTCTTTCTCATATGCACAAACTTAGAACATTTTTTCATTTCCTAATCTAAAATTTGAGTTGCGAAAAGGTTCAAGATTTCTAATTAATGGTGTGGGTGTGGAAGGGCAATATGTGCATTGGAACTATTTCAACAAATGCAACAAGGTGTGCATTCAATACGTTATTAGTTGATTTAAATTATTAAAGCTATGTCACATTGATTTTAATGCTAACATAATTTGGCATCACCTTAGTTTAGTGTTGATTTACATGGATAGAATTAGTTATTCATTAGTGATAAATGTTTAGTAAGAACAAAATTTTAGTTGAAATTGGGTGGAAAGGGTTTCCTACAATGATCAAAATTTAGTCCTAAAACCACTTAGACCATCCAAATATGGCAAATAAATTTTTATCACCATCTTGACAATATTTTTTATTTTTGAATTAGGTGGACTAGGGTGGAACATGATTTTGATCCTACCATGACTTGAATTCAATTGCAAAAGTATAAATAAATAAATAAATAAAACTAGATCATCAGCATGTGGTGAGTGGCCACCATGTTGATGGTTTAGATTTTAAAAAAATAACAATGAGGATAGGGTGGACCATGTTCCAATTGCTATGAAAATCAAATTTTAGTATCAAGATGAAAAATTAAAAATCTAAACTATCAAGATGGTGACTAAAATTTAATTGCCCCATTTATATTGTTTAATAAGTGTGTCACATCACATAAATCATGTAAGTTTTAATGTCAACAGAGCCTTGCATCACGTCAATTTACAGCAGTAAAAAGTCAAAACAAAGTGTGATGTGTGCATAACTGTGGCACAATCTTAATACATGAAAATCAAACTAGAAAGCAATTTTGAACGGTAAGGTATGATGGATATGGTGCATACAACTTTATTGACTACAGTTTTATTTGTTAAGGAAAATGACACTATCAATAGATAACACTCCATAAACACCAAAATAAAATGCAAACCAAGGAACCTAGCAACATTAGTTTCACAACACTTTTAACCTAAACCACAATTTCTAGGTGAAAGTATGACAAATGTAGTGTATGTTCAAAATCTGATCACAAATATCTAGGAAGGAACAAAAAGAGGTTTGATAAAATACCAAACCTTCCATACAATTACATCTTTTTTTGGTGTGTTGCCCTTGTTCATGTACCAAACAATATGAAAAAAGTTGGTTCTTCAAAGGGTAAAATGCAATTTTAGTGATTCAACTAAGGAAAATATATTACAGATTATATAAACATGAAAATGAATATTCATTCATTCTTGTGATGCCATTTCATATGAGTCTAAAAATTCTAAGGAAAAATAAATTGCTTCTATTTGCATTTTGGAATAGATTTTTTTGTATTTTTTCATTCATGAAATGGATATGGAGGTTGACAAAGTACATCAATGACTAGATTGAGATCTAATTATATTAAAAGCCCACCAACTTTTTTATGTATTTTGTTCGGTAACATTGACAAACCACAACACATTATGGAGGGTTCAAATATTGAGGTAGCATGGTAATGGAAGAAGATTTTTGGTGTTGAATTTCAATTAGTATAAAACAATAAGATTTGGGTGCTTGTTCTTTTTCCAGCAAATTGCATGTTAATATGTTGTAAACATATTTTCTTCATCCCATTAGCCAGTCATTCTAAGGTTTGTTAAAAGCCATCAATTGAAGTTAAATATACTTAGCTTTTTTATTCTTACAGTAAACATGCTGACTGAAGTGAGGAGACAAAACAAAAAGTAAAAATCTCCAGATTTCTATATTTGGTTTTCAGTGTGTGGCCAAAATTATAGAAGCATGATTAAAGATTTGTCCTTCATATCAAGTTTCTAGCCAGATTTGGCTAAATCTTCCTAAGGATGATTGTCACTTTCTTTACATCTTCCCATGGATATTTGGCTTCAAAAATCCGTAAAAACTACACTGAGTGTCATGAGTAAAAGGAAATTCCTGGATTTTCATCGCCTAAAAACGAAGGCCACCACATATCAACCTTCTGACTTTGCAAGAAAAAACACCCATCAATTGTGCAATATTGGATTCAACAGATATTTGTTCACCTTGGCTTTCATGATTTGCCCAGGTGGTGGCATATAAAAAGTCTCTCGCCCTATAAAGTTCACTTTTTCCATGTTTATGGGTGAGGCAAGGGAGAATTCACTATTTCTCATTGGCCCAGATGAAAGCATCTAAAGAGCTTCTCACTTTATATTGTTGCATTTTCATGCTACCGATTTGTTGCGCACAAAGTGTTGACATGTAAGTAGCCTCTCACTTTGTGTTGTTGCATTTTCATGCTTCTGATTGGCTAGGAAAAACGAATCCAGGTGATGGCATTTAAATAATCTGACCTTTTATTGTCCAAATTTTCATGTTTATAGGTAGGGCTGGGGAAACACTCAACACTTCATGTGGGATGTCACCTATACTAGTAGAGGGGCCCCCATACAGGTGTGGGTGGACATGCACGACCAGCTACTGTAGGGGTGTCTACAGGATTGTCAACCCTTTAGAACCCATGTGGAGAAACAAGAATGTGAAATAGTCCTATTGAACTTGAGCCTGATAGCAAAGTTTGATGATATAAATAATATGACTAAGTTCATAAGCATCACTATGGGTATTGGTATACTACTATAATACTTCCATAATCTTCCCAAGTGATGGGAAAGTTGTGGTTTTAAGCAAAATGCTTTGTGTGGACAAATTGACTTTGAAATTTGTGTTAAAGGGCGAGTGGATCCCAAGGATGCTAAGTAATTCTTTTTGGTTTTGACAAATCGACTTTGAAATGGTGTTACTAGTGGAAGTGAATTCTCAAGCATGCAAAGAATGTGCTCTGTCTATATAGCATTGCCAAAGTCATTATTTACCGAAATCACAAATAGGTAGTAGAAGTTTGCCAAATTAGAAAACTTATTATATTCCACATTAAAAGAACAATTTTAAAACTTAAAATTGGACATTGCTAGAAACTAGTAGATACTACCTTTCATTGGTTTTTGAAAACTAAATTATTTTAAGTGGTACTCAGAGGTGTGTTTTTGGACACTGTTATGGTCGGACATCCAGAAACATGGATCAGCCATTAAATGGAGAGGGTAACTAAAATAGAAGGCTATTGAACACATCTTCATGGTGGCAAAGAGGAGCCAGCCAGCAGGATCTATCCATGAAGGAAGGTAGTTTTTTTTGTTTTGTAGTTATGAGATCCACCAAACTGGGATGCTTGAGATCATGTTCTTTGGTGTCTTTGGAAACCTCTCGACAAGGAGGGGTGCATGGGCTTGGTTCCATGACGTTTGGACTTGTGGTGCAAAAGTTCTTGAATATTGAATGATTTCTTCACTGAAAATTAAATTAAACCGTAGCTGAAAATTTCAGAGGAATTGGAATGTGCCTTTTGTATTGTTGGAAAGATCTTGATGAGCAGGATTTAATGAAATTTATTTAGTAAGGTTTGGATTCAGAATGTGGGAGATATTGATTTTTAGGTGATTTCTGCCGCTGAAAATTCAAATAAATCCCAAAAAACCAGGTTTTGGAAGGAAAAATCAGTTGAGGATGTGGTAACACTTGGGCCAACGGCACAGGCCACACTAGTAGGAACTATGGACAAGATAACCAGCCAGAGGGTGCTGGCATAAACATATGTTCGGAGATGTTTGGCAATTCCTTTCATTTTCATTTTATGCACACATCTCCATAAAGTGTCCAAATAAGGCACCAAAATGGGGAAACCCAACATGGGCTTCCCAAACCAAACACAACATTTTTTTATCAACTATGGGCTGCCCGCCAAGGCGCTATGCTATGGGCTATCTGGACTAGGGGCTATGGGCTACAAGAGTTTGCCATATGGATATTGGCTATGTGGCTATTGTGTATTGGTCAGATGGTTACCTGGCTATGGCTAGTTGGCTATGGTATTGGCTATATGGTCATTAGTTATATGGTTATTTGTTATGGGTATTGGCTATGCATTTTGCTTATTGCTTATTGGGTATTGGTTATATGGTTATTGTTATGGTTATTGGTTATACTGTTAGGGTTTGGTTTTTTGGGTTTAACTTTAGGATCTAAATATTAAGGTTTAAAAGTTGAGGTTTTAAGGTTTCATTTTTAGGCTTTAGGTTTGGGACACAAGGTTTTAGGGTTAACTTTCAAGGTTAGGTTTGGCGTTTTAGGGTTTAAGGTTAAGGTAGGTTTTATGTAGGTTTGAATGTTTAGTTTCTAGGGTTTAAGAAAAGGGATTTTATGGCTTAGGTTCAAGGTTAAGCTTTCTCAAGTATGATATAATTTTTAAGGTTTTGGGTTAAAGTCATGGTTTATGCTTGTGTTAAATATTGGAGTTAAAAATCAAGATATGTAGTTAAGATTAAGAGACACAACCATGGACTAAGGATCATGATGAATTAACTTTAGGAAAATTGTTGTTTTAAGTCCATGTTTTTTGTAATCACAAGTTTAAAACTATTTTAAGTTCTAATATAAACTCCTCCTTTGATGTAATGCTTAAACTTCTAGCCACCTTCAAGTTGTTGATTTTGAACCTCTTTTTCTATTGATTATTAATTTCCATCTTACCTATTGATAAAACATCTCGAAACTTGGAGGTCGAGGTGAAGCAGCATGCCATTATTGCCATGTTCTTAGATTGGCTATACAACATCGTTACCTTGGTCATCGTCCATTCACCATCACTTGCAAATGGTCTAGAGTTTATGAATGCAAAGAGGTTAGGTTTAAAACCTTTAGGCTTAGGGGAGATAGAAGTAAGAATAGGTGTCTTAAAGTGGAATACGGGTACACCATCTATCATACTTTGGCATTTTTTAAAAACATTTCTTGAAGCATGTCCATCTATAACCTTCAGATGTTCTAACATCTCATCGCACTACATTGTTGTTTGGTTTGAACCCTATTCATTAAATTCATTATTTTCATTTCATTCAAGGTATCATATAAGTAATGTTTCCATGTCTTTTTGCAAACACATAATTTAAATAAAACTTCTGGTAATCAACATACATCAATCGCCACACAACATTAATGAATCAATTGAGTGATTTGTTGTATGTTGCAAAATGCAATGTATACTTGATGTGACCATGGTGTTAAAGTGGAAAGATTCCATTATTTCCTTAAGACTTTATTTTTCTTAATTGCCTTTGTGTTTTATAATAAAACAATTTTAGATTGTTGTGTTTTATTCTAATTTTCACTCTCCATGACCTTTGTGATTGCCATGAGGTTTACCATCCCTTCAATCATGCACAAAAGCCATACACATTCAAACTCTTACACCATGGTTGTCACAATGTCTAGGCGTTTGTCAAGATGTGATGCATCCATTTGGATGTTACACTACCTAATCTCATGTTAGAATAGGTCCACATATGCAACATAGGTCAATGCTCACATTGGGTTGCCCAAGATAAGGTTTATTGAAATTAAAATTCATGATGTTTGGTTGGCCTAAACACTATGGCGATTAAAATGACATTCAATGACCATAGGCACCCAACAACCAAAATAGTTTTAGTCACCATAAGCATTGGCAATTGTAATTGTTTCATTTGTCATAAGCACCTAATGACCAAAATTATCTTGATCACCATAGGCACCCAATGATCGAAACTATTTTGGTCAACAACTATTTCAATTGTTGGAGATTTTAGTCACCACACAAGAACCAATGCCTAAATTATAGTGATTGAAAATATAGTTTTTCAAAGTTTTGAGGGCAAATTTTTGTTTTTTTAGATTAAAAAGTTATGAAAATCGAGGAAATTTCTTGTTTCAAATATAAATTCAACCAAATTTCTTATATTTTGGCTAAAGTTTACCAAAAAGTTGTTTGAAAAAATGTGGAAGGTTTTCATTTGTATCAAAAGTATTGTTTCAAAAGAATATTTATTGATTCTATTCCATTATTTGATGTGTATGACTTTTTTATCGGAGCATTTAGTATCTTGAGATGGAGCCATGGATCTTCCAACATGTCAAAATATGGGCGAGAAATAGTTTGCGGACATGAAATGATGGGATGTATGTTATTGTTTTTTTCCTTAACATGTGCATAAAGATAATCACAATATCAATGCAAGTGAATCAACTTTTGTGAAATTCTAATTATGTTCAATAAAATCCTAATATTACTCAAATTTCAAAAATAATCACACATGACATCATGATTCCTTGGCAAGATGTCATTTTATTAAATCAAAAAGTCCAAAACACATCACTTTTGATAATTCATTATGCACCACCTATAAATAATTTATGGTCACCTTTGGTAACACTCCTTAGGCTCGATTCTTTCAATTACCATTCAATCATGGCCAATCATTTAGGCCCGTTGCCAAAATCTGTGCATGTAGGGGATTGAGGGCAATCAAAATTGGCTTAGGTCCATGCTTGATTCATTTCAAGTGGGTGGTTTAATATAAAACCCCTATTTTTTTCATTGTCAATACTTTCTTCTTTAACATGTGAGGACTTTATTTTCTTCCAATAATTGGTGCTACACATGTGGAAAAAAGTGGGATCCTTTTGAAAGGCTACAAAGTTCATAATGCCATTTGTGAAAATGATGTGTACTGGACTTCATTATTGAATCTATGGAGGACCCCGAGGTGAAAACATGGTCAAATGAGCTAAGGGCACCAAGGTAAAAGTCAATTTTCAAGGACTACACATGACATGTGTCATTTTTGTGTTGGTTTATGAATTTAAAATTTATATTTAAGGTCACCCCTTTTAACACTACATTTTAGATATAAATACATTTTGACTAAAAAAATGATTTTATTAAATGTATATTTTGCATTCATGCCCTCTATCACATAAACATGAATAACTTTTGTTAAAGGCACATTTTCAAAATCCATAATTTTCAAGCTCAAAGGCACTTTTGAACCAAATGTGTTCAAGTTAGTTACAAAAACAATTTTCATTAGTTCAAGTCTTTTTTCCCTTTTAATCATCAATGTTAAAATCCTCTCCAATTTTCAAAAGGTGCACATTTGGTAGAAAAAAAGGATGTATGAAAAACCAAAAACCATCTACTTTCAAGGTTTGAATGCTTTGAACATGCAATTTTTTAAAAATTTGGGTCAAACTTTGAGCATGTAAACTTGCAATTAATGGAAAATATTCCAAAAAAATTATGATAAGTTAAACTATTATGCTTCACTTGTGATCTTTCAAACATACAAAATATAGTTTTAAGGAGTGTCCACTCACTTGGGTGGTTCCTTTGACTACATTTCTACCCCCCAACCCTTTTTATATTATTAATGAACCCTAATGACTATAAGTGAACTTGGAAGATCCCAATTTTATTAGATTTCACATAGATTTAAAAGATTCCAACATTCGATAGATTAGCATTGTAATTGGATACTATTTATAGGGCAACATGACGCACAATGAAGACCATAGGATAGTAATAAAGGGACATGGGGTGAAGGGAAAATGATATGATGTAGAACTTGAAGCCTTTCAAGATCCAACCATGCTAGCAAATGTGGATGGCAAAACATGCCCTAGCCATGGACATGTACACATTATGTTCCAACTATGTGTGGTGGTGCCATATTGACAAGAAATGGCCATTGGTTTGGCATGAAAATCATTGCAAGAATAATTTGCCCTAATTTATGAGATGCTTAAATGCATAAATGAAAGAATGCATGTTGAAGGTGCATACAACAATGATATGGAGCCTAATTTTTGTCAAAAACCAAGTGCCAAGTTTGACTATGGCATGAATGGTGTATGCGAAGATCGTGCTTGAGGTTTAGGTCAATTGGAGGACCATTCTAGGCCATTAAGGGACTAATGTGCTTATGTATTGAACACAAATGGTTCCACCACATTTCCATATTGTTCTTTAATTGATACCACTAAAGTTTATTGCACTCATTCAATGGTGGTTGCGGAACCACATGGTAGTCAAGTTTTAATTCCCATAGTCATCGATCAAATTGTTGAAAGCCCATGGGATCAAAGTCCCATTCATTCACGTGGGGCAACATCTCTATCAATTTCAAGCATAAATGACACCATGGATGAAACCCAAAGGTTTGAAAGGAAATGGAGGTGAACTTGGAAGTTGGGGTTCAAGTGGCATCATATGATCCATTTGACATGAGAGATGCCAAACAAAGCAAATGGAAGGGGCAAGCACACATACACCACCTCTATATTTTAGGGAAGTAAACATAAAGGTTAAGCTTCCCAAGGAAGTTACTTCCATTTTATTACAAATAGTGGGCAAAAAAATATAGGGTGCAATCTATTGAAAATAAATAAATTTTATGATTTATTTAAATGTAAGTAAATAGGGTGTCAATAATTCATTTTGAAAATATTTTGAGAATATATAAAAATATATTTAAAATTTGTTAAAAATGTGACATTAGTTCATAGCATATTAAAAAATATCCTTTTGTTTTAGGTGCTTCCTAAAATATACTAGGAGTGACCTTGACCTCGAGGGGTTGAGATTGCATAACATGCTTTTGATTCATTGTTGGGGACAATGCAAGCCACACTACGTGAGGTGGAGTTGGAGCGCAATTCATTGTGTGAAGAAGTACACAAGATGCAAATAAAGGTCAAGGATCTAAAATGTGAGGTGTTGGAAGTAGAAACAAGGAATTGAAATGGAAAAAAAAAATTTCAATTCCATGTTTCAAACACTATCATCAAATTTTGAATGACATGAAGGAACAATATAAAAAAGATGCTTAAGTGTTCCCCAAGGCAACCCAACTATCTTTTTAAAAAATGCAATAACATGCATTTTGGGCACATTTTGGGCTACGCATGTGGAGATGGAGCTAGTGCACATTGAAGTACATTCACAAAATAAGGAGTTAAGGGTGCACCCTTAGTAAAGACTTTGATGATTGTTTATTTTGAAAGATTCTAGGAATATATTAAGAATATTCCATTTGTAAGTTGCAAAAAGTCATAAAAAAATCCTTTAAACTCAAAAATATGTTACATTATACTTTTATGTGAATATGTGTTTTTAGAGTCTTTTCAAAATTATGTCATTTTCAAGTCCTTTAAGAGTCATTTACAAGTTTTTTCAAGTAATAAAAGCATTGTAAAACACTAGTTACAATGATTAATTAATGTTTTTGAGAATTCAAATTTCATTAGATTCATTTCAAATTATTACACATGTTTCCACCATATATTAAAAACATTACCATCAAAACATATAAAAGAAAGGTGCAATAATATTAATATATATTTTAACATGAAAACATGAAAAACAAAAAATTGGTTACAATTCCTATGGCTCTATTATATTGTGAGTGTACCTTAGAATACTGTGATGACCACAAATTTCAATCACATGGTTTAACATCATGGCCCAAGATATTTGTTTTCAAATAATTTACTAAAGATGTAGGATATTGGAAACATAAACTGGCCAACACACCTTAAACTTGGATGGGAATATTTCACTACCACTTTCATAAAGATGGGTTAATTCCTTTAGCTTGCACCTCGACCATTCACTAAAAGTGGGGACCAATGCATTATTTGTTGCAACTTGTATGTATAGAAGGAACACATGGGTGTTTCCATGGTATGGTGTACACACTTCGTGTCAAAATTAAAAGTACATATAGTATTAGAAGTAGTAACATGTAAAATTTCACTCACTTTGAATTCTCTTAGAAATCACATTCAATTGATTTGGGATTTAAAAATAAAACCAATCATATCAACCATGAATGTGAAATTGATTCATAATTGTATCTTCATGTAAATGTATACTAATAATTTTATAAATCTTATTTAAAACACCTTGTGTGATAGTAGAGCTTATCAATTTTCATTAATCTAAAATTTCCACTTTATTTTTGTAGAATGATAAAAACAACATCTTTAATGGAAAAACATTTTATAACTTAAAAAATTATAATCATCAACATTACAATAACCTAATGTACTATTGAATATTTTCATATCATTTAATGTAAACTTCTTAACTTAATGACATTGAAATTTTTGATGTAGAAGATTATTCATTATGGTGGTCTCTTTGTATGTGCAAAGTTTCATGCACAAATTCCCATTAAAACTAGCATTTTTAGTTCTTTTCTTACATTGCAATGTTTGTGACACACTGTTGCAAATTAAAAACGTACTCCAATGGGTGCAAACATGATACAATGAACCAATGGGATTATTGTAAAAAAGGAACGATGCTTTTTTCCCCAAAAAAACTTTTTCATATGAATGAATTTTTAAACATTTTTTTTGCAACTTGTTATAATAAATGCTTATAGTTGTCCAAGTACATGACATTTTTTTTTCTTTATCATTTTTTAATTTTATAAATTTCAAAAAATGTCTTGATTCCTTGTAAATTTAGTGTTTCATTTTTTTAAATGATAATAATTTCAAATCATAACCAATTTCTATTTTTCTACATTTTTATGCTTTCTTGTATAATAAACTACAACTTTTTTTAACACATCATGTACATTTTACCCCATTTATGTTTGGCAAAAAACTTTTGAAGTTTTAAAATTTTGGATCAATTTTGGAATGTCCATTGAATTTTTAAAGTTTTACAATTCCACATATCTTAGGGTATGAGTGCTTTCTTAATGTGGTTAATAGGTCTTTATCCTCTTAATTATATTTCCCATCAAATGTGTTTTATTATATGAATCCTTTTAATAGCCCTTTGCAAAATTGACTCCTGTCATACATGTTATTCACTTTTAGAAGTCTTAAATCAAAACTTAAACTTAAAATTTCATCAAATAAATTTTTGGTTTGAATTCCTTGACATTTGTATGAATGAAAAAAAAAACCTTGCCATGATTACCATGGTTTTAAATGGCAAAACATAAATATTTATCCAATTTTGGTTGTTTTTTTTTACGGTCTAATGCCTTTTTTGGTTCGTTGGATTGTGATTGCATTCTAATTGGCAATTGAATTGTTGATATGTGCACCAATTTCAGAACATTATGACAGTTTAAGATGTTATCCACCTTTCATTGAATATTTCCATCAAAGAACCTCCTCCAAATATTTCTAGAGATCTACATAAAAAATGTGTTGCAATGAAAAATGTCAAATTAAGACTATTTTTTGTTTACACCATACCATGTGGAAATACCCACATGGCAATTGGGCACTTGTCCACACATGTACCATCTGTAATGTTTAATGATGTTGATGGTGGCAAGAGGGGATCTCCATGATGTAAGGCTCCATTCCATTGTCGTATATATGCACAATTTAGCCTTCAAGTTGCCATGTTGAAACATTGGGAATATAATCAATATAACACACCTAATCGACCTCAAGCATGGGGTGCAAACATGCGATGGAGTTGATAGGTGGGCATGTCATTTATTGCATTTGGGAGTTAATACGACAAATGGCAATTGGATGAATCCCATATTCAATAAGCATGTGAGGGCTTATACCCCACACCCACCAATGCCAAACGTAGATGGTTTTACCAAATATTCCTAGGGTAGTTTAACCCAATGACCAACAATTTTTTTGTATTTGGTCCAAACCCATGTGGACAATGTAGTGATTTATTAGTCAAGGAGACCAATAATTCTTGACACTTGAAGGATGAAACAACAATTGCACTTTTAGCTAAAACCTTGTTGCACATGGTCATTGTCATTGATGAGATAAATAATGTTATTAGGTTGGATGTGATTTTACATGAGGTGAACATTGGCAACAAAGTCCATCACTTCAACAATTTCAACCAACTTTTCAAACACAATTTGGAGAAAGTAGTAATGGAAAACATAGAGATTCTTGGGTTTAAGGTGTGGAGGATTTGACATAGGTATCAAACACATCAAATGTACATAACATCTCCAACCCATTAGCAAAAATATGTACATTTCAATTGTCATATTTATGAATGGCACATAATGGGCAAACAAAATGTTTCTTTAATTGATGTAGTGGTTGTGATAACTTATATGCAATAAATTTAAATACATTTTTAAAAATCAGTTTAGGGTTTTGAAATGACATTGTGATTAGAAAAATCATCATTGCACACAATGCACATAATACATCTTTACAACATACATATTTGTATATGCCATATTTTCAACATTTAACTTTCGGTTGAACCAAATTTTAAATCTTAATTACATTGATAAATGGAATAGATCACATATTTGGTGAAATAATGTCCAAAATCAAATGGCAAAAAAATTATTTACACAAAACATACAATTCATACAAAACTTATAGACCTTCATGTGGATAGGAATATAACTAATTTTTTGCATATTATCTAGTGGTTAACCCCTTTAAATAAGATGAGATTGCAATGCTTTAGTGATTTTAAGTGTGGAAACACAACCAATTACAAGATTGGTATTTTGGGGTTGTTGTTCATGATAGTCACTATTGTTTGTTGCATCTCCACCATCGTCACTAATATTGATGTCCTCATCATCACCATTGCATCATTCTTTTGCTTTTGAAATGTTTGTCCTACACAAGGTCATGATGATATTCCATTGGGCACTTGTTTTGTCACAATTCATTTGGTGGGATGTTGTTCATCAATAACCAAGATGTCATCCTTATGTGATTAATCATAATCATGTTCACCTACAAAAACCATTGTTGTTTTATCAATGGGCATTTTACTTTAAGCAACTCATTGTGTAGATGCATTTCAAATATGTGGATGAAGATGGTTGATGAAAGTAGCCACCACAACCCATATTGACACCACTTGGGGTTAAAGATGTGTTTGACATCATAGGTAGTTAGATTGGTGTGTGGTCAAAATTGAAATCATCTTGTGCTAATGAAGTTTCAATTTCACAAATGGGCATTCGTTGATGACTAACTTGGGGTTCAATGATATAAGTGGTGGGGATAGCTTGGGGTTCAATGATATAAGTGGTGAGGATAGCTTGGGGTTCAACGATATAAATGGTGACTAACTTGGGGTTCAACGATACAAGTGGGTATGTGGGAGTACATGGTTTGTGGAACCTATTGATTGCAAGTGTGTGATTTCATCATGGACCATTGGGACATGTACAATTCTGTGGTGGATGCATGGGGGCTTCAACTTGTTGTTCAATGGATCTATTTAAAATGGGGAATTCCACATGTGGTGAAACATTGTTGGGTGGCATGCTAGTGTTTATATTCCCATTGTCAAACCATATTCATTCCCAAGTGCTAACATTAGACAACAACCTTGAGAACGAAAGGTCTTCCGATGCTTCATTAGCTAAAAATTCAAAAGGGTCATGTTGACCTCATCATCTTCATATACGGGTATAAGCAAGATAAAGTGAACAACTTGATTACCTTGTCAAAATTGGAACAAGTAGATTTAAAATATGAATAAAACCCATTATAGAATTGTGAAACATTGAATGTTTTCATTTCAATGACTAAATATGATATATGTTTACCCTAATGTGCATTGATTTTCATATTTCAAATTATAAAAGTAGGTTTTAAGTAGTTTTTCAAAATACAAGTAACTTTTGACGTTTATTTTTCACTATGGGCTTTTGGTTTCAAGTAGGTGTCGAGTAGGTTTTTACAAAAAGGAAATAGATTTTGTTTTCAATGACTTGCTAAAACATATGTTGATTTTCATTTCCTAACTTATTACATATGAATTTCATTATTTTTCTAATCAAAAAGTGGGGTTGAACACATATTTTTTAGTTGGTTTCAAATGTATTTTTTAATCTATTTTAAAAATTCATTTACTTTTAATTTTCTTAGATTTAGATTCTTATAAACTTAATAGAGCCAACTAATGTTGCTTGACACATACTTTCACTTAATTTGATGTCACTTTATGGTAGTTATATGAAAGAGTCAAGGTTAAAGTGGAGATGTTTATTTTTTTGGTATATTTTATTTTGCCTTGGCCCATAACATTAAAGGGTTTTCCTCTAATTTATTACCATCATCTTCATTTTGGTTGACCTCAAACATAAAGTCTTCAAACAACATATTTTTCTTATACTAGGCATTGGGGTTAACATTGAGTCATTTTCCCACACTAATACAAATCATGATTTGTTGAAAGGTTCAAGTTAATTAATGGACATGTACATTTTGATTAAAAGGCTAGGGGTTTAAATGAAACATGTATTTTTTGATTGATCAACTTGACTTAATGGTTTATTTGATTAAATAAATCTAGTCAAATTGTACAACCTTAGTCAAAATGGCCAATGGCCTTTAGTCAAATGGAGCATTTAATCAAAATGGTTAATGATTATTAGTCAAATGCAACATGGTTTGTTACCTTATGTATCTACTTCTTACCTATTCACCCACCTATTTACCTTCCTACTTACTTACCTACATATATTTATTTATACCTTTTCACCTACCTACCTACCTACCTACTTACCTTTTTTATTTTTTTCACTTTTGTATAACCTACTTATTTACTTACCCACCTACCAACTACATATTGCCAACCTACCTATCCACCCACTTACCTACCTAAGTTTAGCCATTAAATGTAATCACTATGTTGAACCACTATGTTTAACCATTAAATTTAACCATTAGGTTTATTCAAATTTTAGTCAAATTTTAAGCATTAAGTTTAAACACTAAGTGTAGTCATTATGTTTGGCCATTAAATTTAGCCTAAGTTGAGCCATTAAATTTGGCCACTAAATTTAGCCTAATTTTAAGTGTTAAGTATAACCATTAGGTATAGCCTAAGTTTAACCATCAAATTTACCCACTAAGTTTAACCATTAATTATAATTTATGTTTAGTCACTATGTTTAACCAAGGTTTAATCATTAGATTTAGCCATTAGGTTTAGCCTATATTTAGCCATTATGTTTAGTTAGAGTTTAATCATTATGTTTTGACACAAGATTTAACCACTAAATTTAATTTAAGTTTAACCATTATGTTTAATCAAACTTTGGTCATTATGTTTTTCCACAAGATTTAACCATTAGATTTAGCCACTAGATTTAATCAAAGTTTAATCATTATGTTTAGCCATTAAATTTAGCCACTTTGTTTAACATAATCTTAGTCATTATGTTTAATTAAGGTTTAATCATTATGTGTAACCAAGGTTTAATCATTTTTTGTAGTCATTAAATTTAACCATTAAGTTCACTTTAAATTTAGCCATTAGATTTAGCCAATATGTTTAGGCATTAGATTTACCCATTAGGTGTAGCCAAATTTTAATCATGAATTTTAACCATTAAGTTTATCAACTAGGTTTAACCAAGGTTTAGTCACTATGTTTAGTGATGTGAACTAAACGTGGGAAATAAAATACTTGACAAAAATTAAAGACATTTGATGGTGTAGTTTAATGGTAAAGATTTGGTTTATCATTGTGGAGGTTTGGGGTTCAATTCTTTATATTGCAACCTATGTGCATGCTTAGAAGATTAGGGTGAATAAGTTAGATTGGGCAAGTTTGGTGAGGTTAGGTTGGGTTAGGTAGCCTAAGTTAGGCTAAGCTAGCACCTACCTACCTACCTAAATGTCTTTTTTTGACCTACCTACACTTATTTAAGGTGAAAACACACTAAAGGTGAATCACTTTTGTTCAACAAAGGTGATGTATAACAAGTATTATAATACATAGTAAACTAAAATGTTAATGGCATAACAAAATTTTTGAATTCAAAATTCATTTTAAATCAAAATTAATTTTGATCCAATAGTTAAATGAAAAGGATTGGATAAAATCAATGTACATAGAATATATAACTTATAGTTTTTCAATAGCCATAGGGCTTCATGTTTATGCTTCATGAAACATTAACAAACAAAAGAAAATTAAAAAAATAATACAGTGCCCATCTATAAGATCTCCTCCTCTTTGATAGGGTAGTGGGTTTTTCCTAAAAGTAGGATATTATTATGCATTCATTATTAAACAAATGCAAAAAGACACATTTTTTGAATGGAGTTTCATCCAAAAACTTTAAATTTTTAAATTGTCATGGATTTAATTGATGTATATCAATATCATACACCATAAGAAAATTCACCCAAGAATTCCATCCATAACCTTAGTTTTGAAGTATATATTCAAAATTTCAAACTCTATGACAAGTATTATTTTGTAATGAATATATTCCATACGTTCAAAATTTTCAATTTTTATTGAAATTTTCAAAATAATTGAGTAGATGAAGTTTAAAACTAATCAAATATACTTAAAAGAAGCAAAAATAATTCAAGATATAATGTCCATACATTGCCAAAAAAATTAATTATAAAAAGATTATATGTGTGACTACAATTTTGGGGGGGCTTAGTGTGCTTTCACCTTTTACTACCTATTTACCTACTTACCAAACTACTTATTAATTTTAAAAATAATAATCTCGAAAATGATTTTAATAATTTAGGTATAAATTTGACTAGTCAAATAGTCAATCACTTTATCAATCAAAACGATAAGGTCCAAATTGACTACCTAGTCATGTTGGTAGGTATAAGTTGACTTGTTTAAATTCATAAGGTGATTTTTTTCATGCTTGTCATTTTGGGTATTTTTTTTCTAAAAGACTCAGTGAAAAAAAACCATGAATTGTAATAATGACAAGAACTTGTTCTTAGTGTAAATATACAGAAAATCCTTCACCCACTTTAACATGAATTGGTTTCACATTTTGGTTTGGACAAATGAATGTGAATTCCAATTCCATTCACACTATGACATAGAACACACGTGTGCCAAAATGTGATGGGTAATGGGTGTAAATGTGTGTGCACTAATTCCAATCAAATCCCACCATTCATGTGGGAGCAAGTTGGGGTCTTCAATTGATGGGTGTCAAAAAAAGGCCCTCAATTTTCAACAAAGTCAACAAAGTCCTATAAAGCTTGGGCATAGGTCATCAGGCTATTAATGTTTTTTTGTAACACATGGTTGAGTCCTTCCTTGGCATTTACATCATCATGGAGTTGAGCTTCAACTAATAAGTATAGATTGAAAAAGGCTTCTACATAATGTAGGTTGATCATCGACATTTTCCATCGATGGTAAAATTGTTATTTGATTGCATTTGTAAGGCTCAATGGTGATGAAAATAGTTGATCTATAATGATAAGACATGTTCTAATGTTTTCATGACAAGCCATGCTTCTCCATGCAAGGTTGTTTGTCATCAAATGCTTTCAATGTCACTAAAATCGGTTTCACTATGTGCACAAAGTTGGCACAAGTATCCCAAAATTTGTCCTTCCTTATGTTGGTTCAAACATATCTTGCCTTGGTGAGGAACTTGTGTCCATGGGTGTTACACAGTGTGTTGACAAAAGTTGTCCATCCAAGGTTGATGAAAGTTTGTTCAACAATAGGTTTCATCTTCAACAATCGTTCAATCATTAAGAAATTAGTTACAAAGCATGTCTTAGTAGGGTTTTGAAACATTAGGTTGGTTTTGTCACAACAAAAAATTGCAAGTGATACATCACAACACCAAAACGTGTCTTTCATGATTTGGACATTTACGACTAATGTTCTAATAAAGTCATGTCCTTAGTCATATACTTTACTCAAATTTGTGATTACATTGCAATTATATTATGACTACATGACTAGATTAAGACTATTTTATGACTACATTATGACTACATGATTAGCCTACATATATTAATAAACTATCTATGTTAGTAGTTGAACTAAATGTAGCTATCTACTAGCTATTTATTAGCTACCTATAAAGTAGCTAGTACCTATGGGCTAGTACTACCTATTATCTACCTACCTACTATGTAGTACATATGTACCTAACTACTTACCTATTAGGTATAGGTAATACATACCTACCTATTTACCTACCTACTAAATAGGTAGTATGTACTTACCTACCTACTACCTACTTACTACTACCTCTAGGTACTACTTACCTATTACCTATTAAGCTAGGTACTTACTAGGTTATTAGGTAGGTTCTAAGTTTTTAGGTAAATACCTAGGTACTTAACTTATAAAGTAGGTTAGAAAAAAATGTTTATAAAAATATGGTGACAATTTTTGTGATGTAAAAATCATGTGGTGCAATGGTTAAGTGAGGGTTAAGGATTTCTTCTTTGAATGTGGAGGTGAAGGGTTCAAGTCCTCACACTTGCAACTTAGTGAACTAGCCTAACTAGATTAGCTTCTTAGTTAAGTTAACTTACATTCCTAACATATAGGCTAGGTTTTTAGCCTTTATACCATGTGTCTACATGGCATGGGTGGAGAACATATTTATTTTATATTTAATGAATTATATCCAATGGCCATAATTTATGGATCTCATCAAGCATTGATGATTTCCATGACTTTATAATCACAAAGGTCATAGTTGCAAATTGTCTTGTGACTAAGTATCCTAAATGACATGTCCTATTCGACTACATAGTCATGTAGTCATAGATGTCTTCCATGACTAACAATCTAATCATAAATCAAGTCGCAAAAGATAGCTTTTCTTGTAGTGCATGGTGTTAATTACCATATGAAAGAAACAATAATTTTTGCCCTTTCCACAATATGCTTCACCTAGGTTTCTATCCCCTAATCTTTTAATAGTAGGTTCAAACAATGAGCTACACAACCTTGAAAATATAGGATTGGAAAATGATGGATTATAAAATTAACTGCATTTTGCATGTTGGGTTTATGATTCACTTTTGATGCCACAATGGTCATTTATGCAAAGTGCATTGTGTTTAAATGCCTATAGTGAATAACATGATTTTGAATTTGTCAATCTAAAATTGGTAATACATTAACATGATGATCATGAACACATTTGTAAAACTATATTTTGAAAAAATGTATTCATTATCAATAGTGGACTTTTGAAGTTCAAAAATATAAACTAGTTGGTTGATTATATTGTTAACAAATTGAAGAAGTCATATTAAATTACATTCCAAAATGTTTTAGAGTGATTAAAACTTCTTCAAAAAATGAAATAATAAAATTATGTGCAAAATCTTTTTCTTTAAAGCCTTAACCAAATGATAATTATGAACTTTTGATAGGTCAAAATTGGACTTTATTTCAAAAGTCCTTTTGAAATAAATTTTTTGTTGTTTAAAAAAAATAAAATGTTTAATCAACATATTTTGAAAATCTTTACATTGACCTTAATTCATATGGACTTTATGGGTATTCTTTTCAAGATTTCACTAGATGAATTCATGTCCTATGCAACCACTTATTAAACAACTAGTGATCCTCAACAATTAAATAAACAATTATGAACCATATTTGTAACTATTTAGCTTATGTGGCAATATGTGTAATTGCAATCTAGTGGTTATTACAACTAATGGATTAATGGAATGAACGTTTAACATAATGTGATCACGTATTCAATTTTATATACTCTCAAGCTAAAAATGTAAAGTTGTTAAAATGACTAACCAACAATAATAACTATGACATTATGATATTGCATATGATATTGAAAGGATTTGGTATTCTATGTAACTACCTATTAAACAAATTATAATATTATTTAAGATCTTTGATGTAGAAAATTAATGTCCATCACTTTACATTTAACATGTGCAATTTTGCCACATGGTGTAAATATGTAATCAAATTAACATAATTATAGTCATAACTTAATTGTATATTGTGAATTTATCAAAAATGTAAATAATAATTGACATCATACATCATAAAATATAATTTAACATGCACATTCATATTTTTTTTCATAAGTCATTTTGTAATGGGAATAATCATGTATGCATTACATGAAAACACATGTGTATATGAAGTTCATGTGGAATCATTTTTTAGGGATTCATAAAAATGTTATATTTTAGTTTTTTATTTTTACAAATGGCATGCATCCAGGTACAAAGGTTTAATCAATGATAATTAAATTTATTTTAAAAAATTAAATCATGTGATATGTATGTGTATGTTTATAGTTAAAGATTTTACATTGAAATTTTTGAAATAAATATTTTAAATTGATATAATATATTTACATCTAAAAATTTGAAATTACAAATTTTTTATAGAAGTATGGAATTAAGAATATGGATTAAATTTAGTTCAAAATTTTAATTTTATTTAAATTTATGACCCAAAATATTAAATCAGTTTAATTAAATTATTAAAAAATTAAAAATATAAATATAAATATTAAATATTAAAATGAATTAAAAATTAAAAATTATATTTTATTTATAACTAAGATCAGAATTTTAAAACATTAAATTTGAATATCGAATTAAAAATATTTATTAAAATAAATTATAATTATGTAATTAAAATGTGAAATTCATTTATTATAAACTTACATAATTAAATAATGATATGAATATGCATAAGATTTGAAATATGCATGTTTATATTTATGCGATGACATAATATATCACAAATTGAAATATTGGTTAAATAATTAAGGAGTTGGTTTGTGGCCATGGAGATGAAGGTTCAATTCCTTCTGATGACATTTTAAACTTGGTTTTAAATGACTACAATATGACTACATGGTGTTATAAATGACTATAACATGACTACATGTGTCATGAATGACTATAAAATGACTACATACTTTTATTTATCCATGTGAACATTACACATAGTTGTTTTGGACACAACTTGACACATGTTATGTTGAATTGCTTAAGCAAGTTGTCTGGCACAACTTTAATGACCATAGTGGTTTAATCCAAAATGATTATAAATCTAGTTGTAAACATAGTTATTTTTTTCTCAAATCCTACTAGTGTTTCCAAGTGACATCCACCATGACAAATAACATCAACGATTTTTGATATAGGTTTTAACTTAGGTTTAAGAGGTTTCATTGGTGGTTGAACATTTGGTAGTGAAAGATTACAATATTGAAAATTTGAAATTAACAACCATGTCCATTTGATCATTGATTAAAAACTTGCTATGGATTTGTATGGAATTTTTATTTGCCAAAAATGAACCTCTCAACCATGCATTCACCATGTTCGAAAAATTGTCTATATAAATATGTACAATGTTGTCCATTCCAATGGTTTCAATGTATCTAGCCAAGGCATTTCATATGTAGTGGGCATTTTAACATTTTTGTTGTTTTGTCAATGACACCTAAAAATACATCCCCATTAAGATAGGTAAACATCATGTTCAACAATTAACATGTTATAGCATTGTCCCAACCATTAGGACAAATGTTTGTTCCACACTTGTGAATGGAATTCCACATCCTTTCAATAACAAGTTTGGACATGTCAACGTTGGATCGTTTCAACAAACTTGTGTGTAATTCATGGTAAGATACATGGGGGCTTATAGTAGCACTATTATAACTCATGGTTTATTTGATTGGAAAATTAAACAAAAAAACCAATCATTTTGACATTTCATCAATTTGATCACAAGTTTAATCATATTAGACAAGTTGATTTGAACATGTCCAACTTGACTAGTGGTTTTTTTGATTGACCATAAAATGGTCTTTTTGACTAATCAAATTAGACAAAAAATTGGGCAGCCAATAAAATTTAATTAAAAAATAGTTCAATTTTTAAATATAAAAAAAAATAGATAAATACATAATAAGTACCCACCCACCCACCCACAATGGCCTCCTACCTACCTATCCACAACCCACCTAAATACTATACATTTACACACATGTATAAGGTATATATATGAATATACATATTCCAAATGACATAAGTTGGTAAGGGGGATTGAACCTTGGTCTCCTTGGTTCCACACCAAATGTCTTGGCCATCAAACCACCACATCACTTTGTAAAATAATATGTTACCAAATGGATTTAACATATTTCCTTGAATTTCAATGAAATTTTTGATCAATGTGTACAATGACATTTGAATTTCAATTTTTTTCATAAGTAGGTAAATAGGTACCTAATTAGGTAGATCATAGGTACACATGCCTACCTACCTATGTTTTTGATGTACATACCTACTTATGTAAAATATAGGTAAGTATGTAAGTAGATAATAGGTGGGTAGGTAGGTAGGTAGGTAGGTAGGACATATTTGGTTAGTAGGTATGAAGGACGTAGGTAGGTGTATGTTAGGTAAGTAGGTAGGTGGGTAGCCTAGTAGGCATAACAAATAGGCTATCTAATTAAATTAATATAGCCAATTTGACTAAGCCATGGGCATCTTGATGGACCATTTTAAAAACTTGTCCCTTTTGATTAAATTTATGATTTAAAATTTGGTCAAAATGGTCACTTTACTCAAAAAACCAACCAAAAGAATCATGTGTCTTTCATGCCGCATGCCCTTAGTCAAAGTGAACATCCTTTTGGTCAATGAGGACATTTTAATCAATTGAAATATTTTGAAAAGCCATGATTTTTAGTAGTGTAGGTTCAAGATTTTTGTATAAGTAGTGAAGTTGTTTTCATAGCTTTTAAAAACATTAGGTGTCATGCAACAATGAAAGGGATGTCCATTTTATAAAAAATAGTTGCCCATTTAAACTTGTCCAACAAGTTTTTTTTGTTGAGTTTAATCTTTATTGTGATGAAACTTGTCAAAAGGTTCAAACATCATGATTTGTGGGTCTATTAAGACCTTCTATGTTATTTGTAGTTGGGGTGCAAATTTGAACCCCTTCCACTTGAGATATCAAAGCAAATTCTCCTTCCATTGAAGGGTTCAACATTTCAACTTGCCACGTTTTTTTGGTAATCCATTAGGGATTAGTACAACCACATCATGTAATGGTCAAAAAATAATTCCCCCACAAGTGGCAAATAAAATTGAAATTGTACCTTGGGTGTTCTAATTTAGACTTTAAAATTGGTCACGATAGAATTGATGACCAAAATTGTTCAATCACAATTTTGGTAATCAAAACTATTTAGTTGCCAACGTTTTAGTCACCGTAATTCTAATAATTGAAATTTTGATTGAACAATTTTGATTGCCAACATTATGACAACTGAATAGATTTGGTTATGAAAACGATGTCAACTAAATTTATCAAATTTGGCTACCAAGCATTTAAAGGTAGACCAAGTGAAAGAAAAAATTGTTTGCATTTAACATAATGGATGAAAGTAACACATCTAGACAAACATTAATGGGACAACAAACATAAAATGGGTGTATCTTGTCATTTCTAACAACCTTGCCCTACACAAATTAAACCTTTAAATTTTCAAAAAAAATTCTAGATTTTGACAAGTTGGTTTTTGGAAATTCAAAATAATATTTAAATTTAGACAATTTGATATTTGGATTTTCAAAATAGTTTTTTGATGTGGACAAATTGGTCATTAGATTTCCAAACCATTTTTTGGATTTCATGAACTTGTTCATCAAATTTCCATAAAACTAATTTGGACTTCATGAATTGGCCAATGAATTTCCACATTGATTTTTCAAACTTGACTCCACATACTTTATTTCATAACAACAAAACCAAAAAAGGCCATCTATGACCACACAATTGAGTCGTAGACCTACCCAATGGATTTCAAATCCCGCAAGGGACAATAGTAAAACAAATAAAAAATATGTGAATAAAAATATAAGGTGCAATATATTGGTTGTTGGGTAAAGGTTATAAGTTAATTAGTTAAAAAATAGGGCGGACTTTATTCAAATAATCAATTTAATTATAATGTAGGGTATGAAATAATTTGAAATAATGTATTATAATTAATATAGGGTGGCTTTAATATGTATATATTAGAAAATTAAATAATAATAGGGTGATAAAAAATAGGTTGAATAATTATCTAATTCCCCCCTAAAAATGGTCATTTGACACACGTAGATCTCAAACTTTACATTAAGTGTCCCCCATGTGTTTCAAGTTCAAGTTTAAACCTATAAAATTTACTATTTAGGTTTGAAACTCGAATAATTACCCATACAACCCAAACAAAACAAAAATTATTCTACCATAAGGTAAAAACACAGTCAAAGGAATCATTGAAGTGAATGGACATTCTTTAAAAATTGCAATTTTTGATATTTGAAATATCACAAGGGAAACATAATAGTTTGGATTGTCATAAATGTTTTTGGAATATTTTCCATGAATTGCAAAGTTTCTCAAAGCTTGACACAAATAAAAAATGTTTTTACATGTTCAAAGCATTTAAACTTTGACAATTCATAGTTTTTACTTTTTTCAAACATTTTTTTTTCTATTAAATGTGCACCATTCCTTTTGAAAATTGGAGAGGATTTTAACATTTATGATCAGAAGGTCAAAAAAATTGAATTAATGAATTTTTTTAATAACTGATTTGAACACATTTCATTCAACGTGTTTTTGCCTTTAAAAATTATGAATTTTGAAAATATGGCTTTAACAAAACATTAGTAGAATTCCTATGTTTTGAAATTTGATTAAATGAATTTTTTTTTCTTAGAAAGCCAAGGGCTTGAATGATAATGGGTATCTTTTGACTAATCAATTTGATTAGAGTGACTGATTTAACAATTAGTCAAATTGGACTTTAAAATACCATTTAATCAAATTGGTTAATGGTTTGGTCAATAAGACAACCTAATTTAGTCAAATTGGCAAGTTCCCTAATTAATAAGGTCACCTATTATACTCAATCAATAGGGTTAACTAAGTAAGCCTAGTCAAAATGGCCAATGGCCTAATAAAAAAGGCCAATTACAAATTCCAATATTAATTGGGTATCTTGACATTACATTTAACATTTTGACTATGTTTGATCAATTTTTAAAAAGTTGAAAAATGTAAAAGTTAGCTAATCATAATTAAATGAATCATGACCAAATTAATTATGATTAAACTAATTATATATATATATATATATGGTTTATCTAACTATGGTTAAATTGATTATATTGAAATCAATTATGGCTTAATTACCTATGAAAAAACTAATTAAAATTAAAACTAACCATAACCAATCTAACCATGGTCAATTTAATCATGTTTAATTAACCATAGTTTGTTTAGTTGTATATGTTTAAACCATGGCTAGTTTAACTATATTTAATTTAACCATGATTCATTTATTCATAATTAATTGTTTCATCATTTTTTTGGCCATATTTAATTTAATTCTGACCAATTTAACCATAAAAATAAATTAACAATTATAAATAGTTTAACCATTGTCAATTTAATAATAGTCGGTTTAGCCTTAATAAATTTAACCATGATAATTAATTTAACCATTCTTAGTTGGGCCATTATTGGTTTTCCCATAATGAATTTAACCATGGTTACTATAAACATAACTAAATTAGTTATATTTATTTTTTACATATTATTGTTTTACCCTAATAAATTTAACCATAATTAATAGACCCTTAAAATATTTATTCATTGTTCAATTTAGGCATATTAAATTTATTAATGGTTAATTTAACCAAATTTATTCATTCATAGTTTGTTTTAACCATTTTTAGTTTAACCATGTTTAATTTTTCCATAATTATTTTAACCATTTTGATTTTAGCCATAATTATTTCATTCATGTTTATTTTAGCCATAATTAATTTTTTCATAATTGATTTTGCCATAAAATATTTATTCATTAGTTAGTTTAGCCATATTAACTTTATTAGTGGTTAGTTTAATCAAATTTATTTATTCATGGTTAGTTTAACCATTTCTAGTTTAGGCATGGTTAATTTTGCCATAATTATTTTAACCATTTTGATTTTAGCCATAATTATTTCATTCATATTATTTTAGCCATAATTAATTTATGCATAGTTGGTTTAACCATAAAATATTTATTCATTGGTTAATTTAGCCATATAAACTTTATTCATGGTTAGTTTAGCCACAATTGGTTTAACCATAAAATATTGATTCTTTAGTTAATTTGGCCATATTTATTTTACTTATGGTTAGTTTAATCATATTTAATGAATTCATGGTTAGTTCAGCCATTTCTAGGTTAGTCATAAAATATTTATTCATTAGTAAATTTAACCATGGTTGGTTTAGCCGTAAAATATTTATTCATTGGTTAGTTTGGCCATATTTACTTTACTTATGGTTAATTTAACCATATTTATTGTATTCATGGTTATTTTTAGCCATTTTTGGTTGTGCCATGGTTGGTCTAGCCATAAAATATTTATTCATTAATTAACTTGGCCTTATTTACTTTTTTCATGTTTAATTTCACCATATTGTTTTACTCATGGTTAATTTTACCAATTTTAATTTAACCCTAGTTGGTTTTTCCATAATTATTTTACCCAAAATTAATTTAGTCATTATTTATTTAACCATTATTTATTTAGATATGGTTAATTGAACCACAATTAATTTAATCATGGTTATTTTTTCAAAATTATTTTAAATTTTTGGTTGGTTTAACCATTATTAGTTTAATAATCAATAATTTTTCCATAATTAAATTTTCGTATGTTAAAATAGCCACCTATTTAACTTATGTAATGTAAGTATGTGGTTAAATAGCTTAAATATAATTAGCTTATATGTAGATGTATTTATTTATACATACCTTACCTAAACCCTACCTATATTCCACCTATTTACTTGTATTTTAGCCTATAGGTAACCTAATTATATAGGTGAAGGTAGGCCAATTATATACCTATGATAAATTATTAGTTAATTAACTAATTATTGACCTAAAATACACTAATGAATGTGTAATTAAATAGTTAAGTATTAATTATTACGAATACATTGTTGATAATATATAATGAATTAGGTCAAATTTGTAAAGATTGATCATAATTTGGTTGTAATTATTAATTATAATTAAATAACTAGACATTAATTATTACTAATTTTTATTTCAAGTTAATTAACATACATATTTACCTACCTCTTTATTTATTTATGTATTTTACTTAGTTATTTAAGAATAATGTTGTGTGAACTAAAAGGCTCTAGTGTTGTGTGGAGATGAAAATGTTTATCCCTACTAAAAAATTGTCTCATATTGTTAATCATCTTTTTCCAAATGATGAACAATATAAATAGATGCACCATAAGCATTCAAGACACAAAAAATATTTCAAAAAGGAAGGCCACTTGGGATGAACCAATTGAAAAGGCTCAACCTTAAAGGCCAAATGCAAAATGAAATAAGATTTTCCTACCTAGGTCATGTAAGTGTAGGCTTAATCTAAGTGGTGTACATTTAAGCCTTGTAAAAGTCATAGCTTAGGTTGCCTTAACCTACTTGAAGCTTTTATACCTAGTTGTTAATTATAGGCTTGTAGACCTAGGCCTAGGAGTTTAGGTTGTAGGTTCCTAAACATAGGGACTTTAGAAGTAGGTATCTAATTTTAGGCTTAATTTAGGTTGCTTAGGTTCTATCCATGTGGCATAGTCTAATCGCCAATGTTTAAATGCCATGTGGCATAGCCTAGGTGGCCAATGTTTAAATGTCATGTGGCATAGCCTAGGTGGCTAATGTTTAAATGCCACATGGCATTTGCCTAATCAAAATGGTGTTTGATTAGTCAAAAAATCATTTGACTGTTGTATTGACTAGTCAAAATGACTAATCAAAAGTACTAGTTGAAATGACTTAGTAAAAAATGCCCACCTATGCTTGGTCAAAAAGCACACGGCCTAGTCATAATGGATAGGTTCAAAATGACTTGTCCAAAAAATGACTAAAAGGCTTTTTTCATGCCTTCCCAAAATGGGTCTTTTTTGACAAAAAATTTCTAGTAAAACAAATTTAGGAATTTTAGTAGTGAAAGTTGTTCATATTTATATAATAGAGGTTATGAATTACATGTGTCTTGCAATCCTTGGAAAAAGATTTTTACCTTGGGGCCCTTAGTTCCTTTTACAAATTTGTCACACCATATATGAATTGTGAATTTGCAATTAAATTATGAAGTGAATTATAGACCTCACATCACTATTGAAGTTCAAAAAAATACACAATGAACCAAAATCAATCATAATTAAGTTGACAAATGGACTACAAACCCCTACATAGTTTTAGATGTTCATATAAGGTCCCAAGTCCCCAAAACATTGGATCAATCACAAATAATCATATTGGACTATAAACCTTTTAAAAAAATTCAAAGTTCAAATGGGGACCCAATAGGGGTTGTAAAGTCATAATGAAGTTGCAAAATAAGCTACAAACCCCTAGAGGTATGCTCAAGGCCAAATAAAAACTATTCATTCGCTAAAATCAATCCTAATTTGATGAACTCAATTGAACTACATAGTTCTACAAACTTGTTCAAATTCAACTAAGAAGGCAATAAATTGAAATCAATCATAATCAATTGCCATATAATTTTACATAATTTTACATTGTTGATTAATGATAAGTACCCAATAAGTCACAATTAAAAATAAAAAAAACATTACCAATTGAGTTTTAGATGTCTATAGACTTATTCAAGGTCATTGATTAAATACACAATGAACTAAAATCAATCATAATCAAGTTATTGATATCAAAATGCAAGTGTTGTTTGAAAGACCACTTTGGAAATCCTTGGACTACAATTGTGCATTGGTAAGAAGCATTGTAACATTTCATAATGTTTTAAAGCATTTCATTACATGTACTCACCCACAACCTTATGCCAACCTTAGTTTACTTAAATTGACAAAAATGCCACATCAATGACCACTGACGGGTTCATAGGCAATTTTTAAAAAATATGTTCAATCACAAATGCATCCATTAGAGGAAAAAATAAACAACCCAAGTATTTAGACTATTTGTTCATAGCTATGGGGACATTTTGGGGTACAAGCCAATATAAGTTCCATCATTTATGAACAAAAAACAAGGTTTTTTTTTTTTTTGGGGCCCAAAAAGGTTTTTTATTTTTGGTCTTGAAGGCTCTTAATCATATACTTCAAAGATTCTTTAAAATGAAAATCTTTTAAGGTGTACCATTCATAATGAAAAGGACCTAGTCTTTAAGCAAGTTTTCCCTAATATTTTTATCCCTGTCAATATTAAATAATAAATTAATTAATGAATTATCAAACATTTTGTAATACAATATCTAAGACTATCATATTTTTAAATTTTATCAATATTACTCACTTTGTGTCCTGGATATGATAAAATAGGACTAGGTCAAAGAGTGAAAAAAAAAACACAGATACCGTGACCAAAATTTAATACACTTAAAAAAATGTAAACCTTTTAAACCATCCACAAATTTTTAAGGTGTCAACCAAAAAATTTAGTAACAGGTACTAAGTGTAGAAATCGGTTATAATGTTATTTCAAACCAATAGTATAGGACAAGAATTTTGTTTGGCAAAACAAGTGGTGGAATAAGTTTAAATTTTTCATTGTTTAGTTTTGGTTTAATGGCTAGTTACTATTTAAACTTAGCTAGGTACATGTTGAATAAAACAGTTGAATTTTTGAACTTGTATATAGACTTATAAGAGACATGGATGATGATTATTTTCTTATTTGTTCATATTTCATTTTTATTTTTTCTATGAATAATAAAAATAAAAATTTCTATTTCTAAGTTTTGATTACAATAGTTTTTCGACATCTAAATTTTTTGAAAACAATGAACTTGTAGGCTGTTGTGTAAACTTGTTTATACAAGCACATTTCAATTTTAAAGAAAAAATTAAAAATTAATTTAAAAAATCTACATTTAGTGGGAAAAATGTAAGAATCCCATTAACATAGGGTTCAAAAAAACTCACAAACTTTCTGGCAAGGTGAAAGTAGGAAAAAATGAACCAAACAATGTATGGATAGTCCTTAAAAATTGTTTTTTGAAAATTTGAAAAATCACCATGGGAACATATATCAAAAAATTTGTTTTATTTTTGAAATAATTTTTTATATAGTTTTCAAAGTTGCATCTACAAAATTTTCATGAAAATTCACCATGTTTCAAGAATCTTTTTATATGTTTAAAACACTTAGGAAAAACATGTAGCCAAATGATTTAAAAAAAATAAAAGTCCTTTTTCTTTATTAAATGTTCACCAATTGCTTCAATCTTTTTGTGAACTTTAGTATATTCCATAAAAAGGGATCCACATTTTAAAAATAAGAATACATATACCTTTTAAAATTTTAATACTCGAACATTTTTAAACATTATTATAGTTTTGAATTTATAATCATGGTTCAAAATAATTTTATAAATTTGACTATAATGTAAGGCTTGATACAAAAAAATTTGAGTTTTTATCATGTTATACATCATAAATTTGGCCTCAAATTTGATATTTAGTTTTTAAAACTATGTGAAAAATGTAGTATAAACTAATAGAAAATTGCAATGTGGAAAATGCAATCCTTGGAAAGGAGTTTAATTTTGTTACAATTGGTTCTTTTTTTCATGCTTTCATTTGCCAACAAATGAAAAATGAACACAAATAGAGTAAAAAAGGTTTCCAAAACTTAAATTATTAAATACATTGACTTGTAGATTATCGAAAAAAATAAAAAACCTACCAACATTGGTTTTTTAAGGTCCCAAAACCTAAAAATAAAATATTTGTTTTTGTTTCCTTAACCATTCTTTGAGGTGGTTCTTAATGGTACCACCCAAGGATGCTTTCATTTGTGTCCTAGTCCACCCAAGGAAATACTTTGTTCGCAAGTTACTTAGTGTGGGATCTTTTGGTGGTTCTATCGGTCATCTAGTTCATCGTCAAGCCATTCTTCCTGCTTTTTCAGGTAGGCTCAACCTCCCTTTTGTGGTTCGGACTATTGCCCTTGCATTCTTAAGGTGTTGGGCATTAATCACTCCTACATTTATCATTCATTTTCAATAGGATGATCACCTTATTCTTCTCAATGTAATGGCACATGTTGAAACTGACATTTCCCCATTCTAGATGGCATTACGAAATGTCCAAACCATGTTACCTTAAGGTGTCCATTTTCATGGCCCACCTTTTGAAAACTTAATGGTTTAGTTTTACCCTTGATTGTAAGTTTTTTTAATGGAACGTTTACATGAGTAGGAGTTTGCTTTCCTTTTAATAGACACTCTTTCAGATATTGCACAAGCAAGTCTTCGCTCATGTGCGAGTCCAGGGGCAAGTGCTTAGTTCTTAATTTGTTTTACCACACCAACATTTCATTTATCATTGATTCACTTTCTTACAACACTACATACTCGTTTTGGTTTGCCACATCTTATAGTTGCACACCTTTTATGATGTTAATGTGTCATACCACTAACGATTTAGATACCCATTTGTGTTAGTGTCCTTATAGGAATGAACATATAATAGCCCATGACACATTTCAAGATACTGTTGCAACTATTATTTTGGAAAGTGGAACACATGTTCAGAGGAGGTCTCCCCCCTTTTCCCTCACCACATTCGACAACGAATGGATATTTTTATTATTAGAGACAACTTCCATATTTTGATGGACATTGTCATTGTTAATTCAACTCACACAAATATGGTGCAATGAACATTGACAACAATAGCACATGTAGCAACAATGGTTGCTCAGGAAAAGGCACGATCCTATGTTAATAAACAATAGGTGATGATTTCATTCCCTTTGTTATTAAAACATATGGGTGTTTTCATTCTTGTTTTGATACATTTTGGATGGGTGCAGTTTTTTTAAGGTGTAACAAAATATTGTGACGTCACTTTCTCTACCTTTTTTACTTAGTTCTTTTTACTATGTAAAAACACATTTATGGATGATTATGATGGAATCTAAAAATTTAATAATTTAAAATAGGATTGTAATAAGGATTAGGCCCTTTTTGTCTTGTGTGGCACACCTTAAAAGATTTTCATCTTGATCACTTGTGCATAGATCACTATTGCACATTATCAGTGGTCTTCTTTAATCCCCTCGAGGTTCATTTCTCATTATCAACAACATGTGTCCATAACCCTGTAGCATGCACAAATCATCGTGATTTTCAACGAACTACTACACTTGGTCGAGATTCCTCATCTTTTCCACACATCAAAGCTAATGCTATAGCCATAGCTAATCACTAGTCAATTTGTGATAGATGACAATTTTTTTGTCTTAAGTTTTCTTTGTTATCATTGATTATCATTTCATAGCCTTGGATCATATTTGCATAGGATTTTTTTTTCCTAATTTTTTTGTTGATTGTTGGCTTTCATTTTTTTTTCTTTGAGTTGTGTTTACTTGTACTTTGACAGATGGGTTGCCATTGTTGGTTTTTTATTTAGGGTTTTTCTTGTTTGCTAGCAACTTACAAAGATACATCTCAAGTTGGAGAAAAAACTATAATCTGGTCCCATCACCCCAAATTGGTTAATGATTCAAAAAGGACTTTTCAAAGAACATCCAATAAAATAATATATTCACAACCTTTTACAATATCTTAATATTCTATTTTCATGAACGTGCAAAAAAGAAAAAACACTTTATTCATGTAATATTCTAAACATTATAAAATTCCAAAATTCCTTTAAAGTACTTTTTTTTCTCTTTTCTTTTGGTTAGACGCTTGTACATTATAGAGCACGTGGCAAAACACTGACCCAATACTAAGTAACATCTTTTACATCATTTAGACCACCATGAATTCATCAATTGGAATTTTCACTCGTTCTCCCCGACCGGGGACTTTGAAATAAAGGCTTTCCCTGCTGGGAGTTCTGCATGGTATGCTCGTGAACTAGGCAGTCTTGGAATCATGATCTGCACTAGTAGTAGTTGCAATCTTCACACACTTGTATGTAAGAATCATATATGCACAGGGAGAGAGAGAGAGATCACTAGTTAGCTGCGGTTCAAAAGAATCTGATGGGGAGCTCCAGAAATTTTTACTAACAACAGTTTGCTTTTGCTGAACTAGCTAATAATTTCAACCATTAAAGTTTATGCTTTGGGTTCTTGTATAATTTAAACAACATGGATCTGCAAGATGAGTTGCT